>OLFX01000225.1_pt1 | contig 98141 bp, 97 predicted proteins | sample 1605091 | NCBI WGS metagenome assembly OLFX01 (sample SAMEA3888906, study PRJEB22519) | human gut metagenome | biome: human gut; feature: human-associated habitat; material: faeces | place: Denmark | collected 2012 | reverse complement strand
TGGCCTTGTTTTTTATTCTGCCGGTGTAGAATCTCGCCGTTTTTATCTAAATTTGGTCTGGGTAATATGCAGCGTGATTTTAAGTCTATTAGCTATGTGTTATCGAAAAATAAAAGGTATGACAAAAATAAACTGAAGTATGTATTTGTCAAAATTGTTGTCGTTCTTGGCTGTCTTGATGCTTGGTATTGCCAATACGTTGGCGCAGACTGTTGACGGAATGTTGGTTGATGAACAAAACAGACCTTTGGCTTTTGCTAATGTTGTGTTGTTAAGCTTGCCGGATTCTGTCTATTACCGTGGCGAGCTTTCTGCCGACAACGGGCTGTTCCAGTTTGATGGCGTCAAAAAAGGGCATTATCTTTTGAAAATTTCCTATTTGGGTTATCAGGAAGTCGAACAGGAGTTGTCTGTGGAGCAGACAGATGTGAGGTTAGGAACTGTGGCTATGAACGATGCGACGGTGGCATTGTCGGAAGTTACTGTTACGGCAGGAAAGCCGCTTGTGTATAGTCGTGGGGGTAGTATGATTACAGATGTTGCCAATTCGTCTTTAAGAAATGCCGGAACGGCTAAGGACGTGATGAAGCATATTCCCGGTGTCATAGCATTAAAAGATAAGTATGAAGTGTTTGGCAAAGGTAGTCCAATAATATACATCAACAACAAAAAAATGCGGAATGACAATGAATTGTTGATGCTGAAATCAACGGATATTTTGAGCGTCGAGGTTATTTCAAATCCTGGGGCCGGATATGATGCTGACACACGAGCTGTTGTAAAAATTATAACCCGAAAGAAACGGGGTGAAGGCTTTATGGCTCAGGTGGATGCTGAAGGTGCTTTGTCAACCCATTTCTCTCATAATGAAGTAGTGTCTCTCAGTTATCAGAAAGGAGGACTGAATGTATTTGGTTCTTACCGTTTTGATTACCTAAAGGAAGATATTAGGTATGACGTGACTCAAATAAGTTATGAACAAAATGCTGTGTATAATGAGGTGTCCTCGTCGAAATATACGGATTGTGGAAAGGAACATTCGTTTTCGGTTGGAATGAATTATGACATAAACGACAAGCAAAGTGTTGGCTTGCAATATGTCGGATATGCCGGAAACGTGAATATTCAATCCGGTTTTGACAAGGATTGGATTAAAATGTATGAAGACGGGAATCTGTTTGTCAACAATCGGAATGCTTTAAAAGGAAATGATGATTCCAGATTTGACAATGTGAATGTTTACTATCAAATTAAGGCAACAGACAAGTTTTCTATACAGGCAGAAGCGGATTATGTTCGTGATTGGCTTGACAGTCACGAATGTATTGAGGAGATGTCAAGCACTGACAAACACTCAGAAACCACCAATACATACAGCGAAAACAATAGCCGGGTATATGCGGCTAAAGGAGAGTTTGATTATCATTTCAACGACAGTCATAGTTTGAAATGGGGGATTGATTATAGTTTGGTGAACGTTGGCGGCCAATCGCATAATCCGGAAGGAAAAATAGAGGAGGATGTCTATGAAAATCGGGAAAATAAATACGCAGTTTTTGCACAGTATCAGTTAAGTTGGGGGAATTTACTGGGAGAAGTCGGCGTGCGATATGAATTTGTCAAATCGAAGGTGACGGATTTCGGTAAAATAATAGACGAAAGAAAATATTCAGATGTGTTGCCGTCCTTGTCTCTGTCACTGCCGGTTGGCAATGTGGATTTTTCCTTGAATTTTTCCAATCGGTTACAGCGTCCTTCTTTCGGACAGCTTAACAATAAAGTGAAATATAATAATCAATTTCATCAGGAAAGAGGAAATCCGAAATTGCGTCCTCAAAAGATTTATGATGTGGAATTAAGTATGAAATATTCTATTGTCAGTCTGCGATTAAACTATCAGTATATTAACGATTATATTTATACGACGGCTGAACGATCGGATGTTGCCGATGGAGCGTCTGTGTGGTTTACATCCAATGCTCCGAAATATCAGTTGGCGGGTGCCATGTTGGTAGCATCTCAGGCTTTGGGATGTTGGCGACCTACATTGACAGTTGGGGTTTATAAGCAGTTTCTGACACTCGATTATCTTGATAAACCTCTTGACTATAACAAACCTTACGGGTTGTTTTCATTTCAAAATGAAATAACTCTTCCTAAAAATTTTGTTATTCGGGCAAATGTGCAGTGGAACACTAAAGGAAATCGTGGCGTTTATTATATGAAGGGGTTCGGATATAGTGAACTTGCGCTTCAAAAATCCTTCTTTGATGACAATCTAAACCTTGCGCTTAGAGGGGAGGATCTGTTTAATTGGTCGAAAACTCAGGATACGAAAATCTTGAATTATCTTGTCTCGGACAGAACGACAAATTCCTATGGTAGAAAAGTGGTTTTTTCAGTCAGTTGGAATTTTAATAATTTCAAGACAAAATACAGAGGAACTGGTGCAGGAAACGATGAGAAGAGCAGGCTGTAATGTGCTGAAATAAAAAGAGGTTCTCCCAAATATGTGGGATCGAACCTCTATTTTCGGAACTGTTTCTTTATATTGTAGGTAAGAACGCCCCAGATGAGGAAGCTGTTGTCTTCCGTCACTTTTATCGGGGGATAGTTGCGGTTGGCAGGTACGAGCCATACGCATTCGTTCTGCGGGTCGGTTTTTACGGTTTTTAGTGTAAATTCACCGTCAATGTAAGCCACAACAATGTCGCCGTCTTCCGGCTCGATGGATTTGTCGATGACCAACAGGTCACCGTCGTCTATGCCGCGGTCCTTCATCGAATCGCCTACCGCTTTTGCGTAAAACGTGGTGGCGGGATGCCGTATAAGCTCTTTGTTCAGGTCGATGGCTTCCGTCGTGTAATCCTGCGCCGGGCTGGGAAATCCGGCACGTATGCCGTCGTCGGCATAAAGCAGATTCAATTGTGTCGAAAGGTCGGCCGAGTATATTTCTAATTTGGTTTCCATGTTGCAAAGATAGTTCTTTTGCGGGTGACGCAGGTGGAAAACATGCAGAATAGGGCGTAAAAATGCAAAATAGGAAAAGTTATTTTTGATTTTCGCTTCCGTTGCATTATCTTTGCGTGAAAAGAAAAAATAAAACGTGCTTGCCGCCATGCGTCAAGTGTGTCAATAGTAATAAAATAAAATTCAGATGGCTGAAGATATTCTTAAAAAACTCAGAAAAGCAGAAGACGGACTGTCAACGTATGAATATATTGCCAACAATATTGGCAATTGTGACGAATTGATGCCCGCACTTGTCGAGAACATGATTAATGTCGACCGTAATGGCCAGTTTGTGGTAAGTACGGCAAGATATTTGCACGCTATAGATGCGGAAAAATATGCCGACTCAATCGACTTGCTGGTTAAGGCAGCCATTGATAAGGATCGCGAACACAAGTATATCCCAGATTTGTTGTCAAGCCTTTGGGGAGCAGACTATGCAGAACATGCAGAGGAACTCAGTGCCAAGGACGACAATTTCCGAAGAATATACAAGCGTGTGTTCCAGAAAGGAATCTGATTTGATGAGAAAAACCCTCTTTTTATTTCTATTGATGATGTTTGTCCGGATGGTGTCGTTTGGACAGACGAATGTTATCGAACAAAAAAAAGCAAACAAACTGAATATGCAGGAAAATAGAGTGACTGTATTGTTGGAAACTACAGTCGGAAATATAAAAATAGCTCTTTATAACGAGACTCCGGGCCACCGTGACAATTTTGTCAAGAATGTGAAAGAAAAGGCATACGACGGTGTGCTTTTCCATCGTGTCATTAATGAATTCATGGTGCAGACGGGTGACCCAAGTTCTAAAACTGCCAAGAAGGGACAGATGTTGGGAGCTTCCGACCACGGCAGTGAAATTCCGGCAGAATTCGTTTTCCCGCAATACTTTCATAAGAAAGGTGCCATTGCTGCTGCCAGAACCGGCGACAATGTAAATCCGGAGAAAAAATCGTCCGGTTCGCAGTTCTATATTGTAACCGGTAAAAAATACAATGCTCAGGAACTCGTGGCTATGGAGAAGACCATGCAGAACCGTCAGAAACAGGCCGTATTTGAAGATCTTGTGGCTGAACATAAGGCAGAAATCATGGACTTGCGCCGTGCCCGCAACAGTGCCGGTTTGCAGGAACTGCAGGAAAAACTGATTAAGGAAACAGAAGAGAAAGTAAAAGGCAATCTGTTCCATTTTACACCGGAACAAAAAGAAGCCTATACCACAGTCGGTGGCACGCCGTTCCTCGACAACAGTTACTCTGTATATGGAGAAGTTGTGGAAGGAATGGATGTAGTTGAAAAAATCGAGAAGATTGCAACTGACGGCAACGACCGTCCGGTAGACGACGTGAAAATTTTGAAAGCCACGGTTGTTGAATGATTGAAATAAACCGCCACATCTTGCCCAACGGACTACGTGTGGTCCACAACAGGAATGCCGCCACTCAAATGGCGGCAGTCAATTTGTTATACCGTGTCGGTTCGAAAAATGAAGATGCCGATTCTACGGGGCTTGCCCATCTGTTGGAACACCTGATGTTCGGTGGTTCGGAGAATGCTCCCGATTTTGACCGTAAACTTCAAAATGCAGGCGGGGAGTGCAATGCCTGGACAAACAGCGACATTACCAACTACTACGAAACAGTCCCGTCCTACAATATTGAAACTGCTCTTTGGCTGGAGTCTGACCGTATGCAGAATCTGTTGCTTACGGACAAGAGTCTGGAAGTGCAGCGGAGTGTGGTGATGGAGGAATTCAAGCAGCGTTGTCTGAATACTCCTTATGGCGACAGCGGTCATCACTGGCGCAAGATTGCCTATAAGGAGCACCCGTACCGATGGCCGGTAATCGGTGAGAAACTGGAGCATATCGAGAATGTGACGGCAGAACGTGTCCGCAGTTTTTATCGCCGTTTTTATTCGCCCGACAATGCCATACTTTCCATAGTCGGCAATATGGATGCTGATGAGGCGTTCCGTTTGGCGGAAAAATGGTTCGGTGATATTCCAGCTTCCGGGTTTGTGCATCCTGTACTTCCGGTGGAGCCGGTTCAAACGGAAGCACGCAGCCTGAGAGTGGCGAAGGATGTGCCGCATGACATGCTGGTGCGTATCTATCATATGTGTGACCGTATGCATGCCGACTATCAGACGTGCGACTTGTTGAGCGACGTGTTGTCGAACGGACGTTCTTCGCGTTTCTACAGAAATATACTGATGCGCGGCAATCTTGTTTCGTCGGTCGACGCTTCGATTACGGGCGATATCGATGCCGGTGTGCTGATTGTAAAGGCACATTTGTTGCCGGGCGTAGGCTATAAGGCTGTTGAAGATGCCATTGATGCGGAAATTGATGCCGTTCTGTCCGGAAAGGTGGATGCTTGGGAAATAGAGAAAAATGTCAACCGTTTTGAGTCGAATGTGTTGTTTACGAATATAAACAATGACGACCGTGCGGCAAATTTAGGATACTATGAAGCCTTGGGCCACGTGGAAATGATAAATTCCGAGGTCGGTCGATACAGGCAAATTACTCCGAAAAAATTGGCAGAAGTGGCTGCGGCAGTGCTGCGACCTGAAAACTGCACAACTTTATATTATGAATCAAACAGAAAATAAATGTTGATATTTTCCGTTATAGAGTAACTGGTTCATTAAAAATAGCAAACCGAAAACAGTATTTTGCATTCAAATAATGGCGGATAACCGAAAATTTGCTTATATTTGGGTCGCAATAATTAAAACCATTGCCACTTGAAGAGTGGTTCATTTAAAAATTTAATATATGGAATCGTGTGACAAGTCAATTTCTGCTGAAGCGCAGAATAACGACGTAACCTTGAACAATCCTGTGGAAGAAACTGCTTCCGCAGTAGAACCTACTGAAAACGTGAGTGCTGAACCGAGAACGGACTACAGTGTTAAGACAAAAGCCGAATTGCTGGACGAGCTGGCTGTTCTTGTAGAAAAACCTGTAGACGAAGTCCGTGACGAAGTGGCAGCGGTAAAACACGCCTTTTATGTAATCCGTAAACAAGAATTGGAAAAAGAAAAGCAGGAATTCCTCGACAAAGGAAACGAAGAAGCTGCTTTTGCTCCGATGCCGGACGAGGCTGAGGCACGTTTGAAAGAATTATTAAATACATATAAAGAACGCCGTGCCGAGCAGTTGGCAGCCATTGAAGCTGAACTGCAGGCTAATTTGGAAAAGAAAAAACAGATTCTGTCCGAATTGGCTGAAATTGCCGGCGATGCTGACAACATAAACAAGCACTATCAGAAATTCCAACAGCTTCAACAGGACTTCAAGACAGCCGGAAGTGTTCCTCCTTCGGAAGACAAGGGCTTGTGGAAGGAGTATCAGACTGTGACTGAACAGTTCTACGACCTGTGGAAAATCAACAAGGAACTCCGTGACTACGATTTCAAGAAAAATCTTGAAGCCAAGGAGGCTTTGTGTGAAGAGGCTGAACGTCTGGGCGCTGAAAATGATGTGATTGCCGCATTCAAGAAGTTGCAGGAACTGCACGACAAATGGCGTGAGATTGGTCCGGTGGTGAAGGAATTGCGCGAGGACTTGTGGAAACGCTTCAAAGAGGCTTCTACGGTAGTCAACAAGCGTCATCAGGCTTTCTTTGAAGGTCGCAAAGAAATGGAAAAAGAAAACGAAACTGCAAAAATCGCCATTTGCGAAGAGGCTGAAGCCATCAATATGGACGAGCTTGGAACGTATGCAAAATGGGATGAAGCCACTAAGTTGATTATCGGTTTGCAGGAACGTTGGAAAACTTTGGGCTTTGCTTCTCGCAAGGTGAACAACGATTTGTTCTTGCGCTTCCGTAAGGTATGCGACGAGTTCTTTGCACAAAAGGCAGCCTTCTTCAAACGTATGAAGGATGAATCGTCGGAAAATTTGGCAAAGAAGCACCGTCTTTGCGAACGTGCGGAAGCATTGAAGGACAGCACCGACTGGAAAAAGACAGCCGACGAACTGACAGCCTTGCAGAAAGAATGGAAGACAATCGGACCGGTTGCCAAGAAGAGCGGCGATGCTGTTTGGAAACGTTTTATTGCGGCTTGCGACTATTTCTTTGAAAACAAGAACAAGAATACGACAAATGTCCGTCAGGCTGAACACAACAACCTGAAGGCCAAGAAGGCTGTTGTCGAAAAGTTGAAGAACATCGACGAAAATTTGCCGAAGGATGAAATCCGCAAATTGCTGAAGGCATTGTCAACCGAATTCCAGGAAATCGGACACGTTCCTTATAAGGAAAAGGACAAGGTGTATGAAGAATACAAGAAAGCGTTGAATGCTGCTTACGATAAGTTTGACATCAACGAAAGCCGTGCCCGTTTCGAAAGCTATGCAAGCAATGTGGAAGAATTGGCGGGTGACAAGAACCGTTTGTTCCGCGAGCGCGAAAAGTTGGTTCGTATGTATGAGCAGAAACGCAATGAAATCAAGACATACGAAAACAATCTTGGATTTTTCAATGCAACGACTAAATCCGGAGGTTCTGTCCTCAAGGAAATGGAGCGTCGTATCGCCCGTTTGAAGGAAGAGTTGCTTACATTGGAAAAGAAGATTGAACTGATCGACGAGAAACTTTAATAATATAAAATGAATATATCCACATTATAGGGATTCTTGCAACTCTATAATGTGGATTTTAAATACGTTTTTAGTGAATACGAAAGGACGTTATGGATATTTGGTGAATCTCATGACCACCATGTTCGATTTCGTTTTATTGAACTTGGTGTATGTGATTCTATGCTGTCAGCTGGATGGGGTTGAGCAGTTCAAGAGCAACACGACATGGCTGTTCCTGAACATCTCCTATCTGCCGGTCTTGTCGTTGTTCTCTGAGGTGCATAAAAAACGCATCCTCTTTGCCGACCGGCTGATGACTATGCTCTGTCAGGCTTTTGTAGTCCATTGTCTTGTGATGATGGCATTTATGACTATTATTGGTTTCGATGAAATACCGATAAAAGTCTATGCTTATTTCTATATATTCTATTATGCTTCATTGGCTTTATGGTGGAATATTTCCCGCAGGATTATAAAATATTTCCGTCGTAAAGGGTTGAATTTCCGCAAAATAGTCATTATTGGCTGGAACGGAACCTCGAAACAGCTATATAGAGAGCTGCAGTCTGACCAGGGATATGGCTATCGGATTGTCGGTATTTTTGACAACAACAAGCACAAGGATGTGAAAATTACCGGAAAAATCTCGGATTTTGAAGAATTTCTGAAGAAAGAAACTGTCGACGAAATCTATTGTTCGCTTCCGTCGGAAGAGGAAAATGTGGGCAACATCATAAAGATTGCCGACAGTAATGATGTAGAGTTCTACTATGTTCCGATGATTAGCGGTTTTATGACAACCAATTTCAAACTGACATCTATCGGCGATTTGCCGATGCTTCTCTATCGGCCGAATCCGTTGCAGCGGTTGCGGAACAGGGTAATCAAACGTATTTTCGACATCATTGTTTCCGTGATAGCGATTGTGTTGGTTTCCTGTACGATATTGATACCGGTGATTATTGCCATCAAACTTTCCTCCAAAGGACCTATTTTCTTTGCTCAGAAACGGACTGGATACCGTGGGCGGGAATTTACCTGTTACAAGTTCCGGACGATGCGCGTGAATGCTCAGGCCGATACTTTGCAGGCTACAAAAGACGACCCGCGCAAGACGAAGGTGGGCGACTTCCTGCGGAAAACGAGCATCGACGAACTGCCGCAGTTTTTCAATGTGCTGATTGGAAATATGTCGGTGGTAGGGCCTCGGCCACACATGGTGAAGCACACGGATGAATACCGCAAGCTGATTGACAAGTACATGGTGCGCCACATGATTAAGCCGGGTATTACCGGATTGGCGCAGGTGAGCGGCTACCGCGGGCAGACGGAAGAGTTGTGGCAGATGGAAAAGCGGGTAGAATATGATGTGAAATACATAGAAAGCTGGACTCTCTCGCTCGACATTAAAATTATTGTACGAACAATCATTAATGCAGTGAAAGGAGAAAAGAATGCATTCTGACAAGAATGAGATTGATATAAAACAAAGTGCACTGAAGCTGTTGAAGCGTTTTTACGGATTCGACAGCTTCCGTTCTATTCAGTATGAGGTCATTGAGCAGGTTATGAGGGGCGGCGATGCGCTGGTCCTTATGCCGACAGGCGGCGGGAAGTCGGTCTGTTATCAGATTCCGGCGTTGTTGAAGGACGGTTGTGCCATTGTCGTTTCTCCGTTGCTGGCCTTGATGAAGGACCAGGTGGACACGCTGCGCAGCAATGGTATTCCGGCTGCGGCACTTAACAGCATGCAGACGGAAGCTACGAACCGCGACATTATGGAGCGGGTATTTGCAGGACAAATCAAACTGCTTTATGTGTCGCCCGAACGGTTGCTTTCCGAAGTGACGCAATGGTCGGATTCTTTGAATATCAGCCTGATTGCTGTTGATGAGGCTCACTGTATTTCTCAGTGGGGACATGATTTCCGTCCGGAGTACACGCGGTTGGCTGTATTGAAGCAATATTTCCCCAACATACCGTTTATGGCGCTCACGGCTACTGCCGACAAACTGACTCGTGATGATATCGTCCGACAGCTCGGATTGAGGAATGCGCAGATGTTCATTTCTTCGTTCGACCGCCCGAACATCTCGCTGAATGTAGAAACCAACTATACGGAAAAGGAAAAACTGCTGAGAATAGAGGAGTTCATAGACGAGCATCCCGGTCAGGCAGGTATTGTGTATTGTCTGTCGCGCGCAAATACGGAAAAGGTGGCCAACCATTTGCGTATGAAAGGCTATCGGGCGGCGTGCTATCATGCCGGACTTAGTAATGCCGAGCGGCAGAGTGTGCAGCAGCGTTTCTTGAATGATGACATCGACATCATTTGTGCTACGATTGCATTTGGTATGGGAATTGACAAGAGCAACATCCGTTGGGTGGTGCATTTCAACATGCCCAAAAACGTAGAGTGCTACTATCAGGAAATAGGGCGTGCAGGGCGCGACGGAATGCCTTCCGACACGCTGATGTTCTATTCGTATGCCGATGTGGCGATGCTGACACATTTTGTGGAAGAATCGGGACAATTGGAAATCAACAAGGAAAAGCTCCAGCGTATGCAGGAATATGCCGAGGCGAGTGTTTGCCGTCGCCGTATGCTGTTGAGCTATTTCAACGAGCGTTTCGACCACGACTGTGGAAATTGCGATGTGTGTAAAAATCCACCTGAACGTTTCGACGGAACGGTTTATTGCCAGATGGCCATCAGTGCTATCGCGCGGACGAATCAGCAGATAACATTTGATTTGCTTATCGATGTTCTGCGCGGTTCCCGTCGTTCGGTCGTGCTGGAGAAAGGATATGACAAGATAAAGACTTTCGGTGCCGGGGCAGGACTGTCGCATATCATGTGGAGCGGTTTTCTGTTGCAAATGCTTCAGATGGGGCTGTTTGAAATTGCCTATAATGAAAACCGGCATTTGAAAATAACGGAATACGGCTGGGATGTGGTCCGTGGCAACATACCCATACAGATGTCGCGGATTGTGTTCAAAGACCGTAAGCTGAAGACCGTTGGCCGGACGGAACGCGAGAAAGTGGTGTTGACTCCGGATCAGCAGCTGATGAACGAACTGAAGGCCATCCGCCAGCTTATCGCAACGAAAGAAGGTGTTCCTGCCTATATTGTGTTCAGCGATAAGGTGCTGAATGAGCTGGTGGAACGCAAGCCGGTGACTTTGCCGGAATTTGCCGAAATTCCGGGTATCGGAGAAAAGAAGGTGGTGCGCTACGGCAAGCAGTTTGTGGGTGCGTTGCGAAAACATAAGGGACTCTCGGCTACGGCTTCCGGTTCGTCGGAGGAGTTGACGCGCTATTTGATTGAAAAGGGCTGCTCGATTGACGAAATAGCCTCGGTGCGCGATTTGAAGAAGGCGACGGTCTGTTCGCATATTGCCAAACTGATACAGTTCCATAAACTGCATAACTATTCGGCATTGATTTCAGCCCGCGACTATGATATTATTGTCCGGGCTTATCTTAGCGGTGCGGAAAATTGGTCGTCGGGACTGGAGAGGCTTGTTGATACGGCTTTGATTCCGGTGGCTTTGGCCATTTATCGTACTACCAATGACAGAAACTTGCATTAAACCAAATTACAAAAATAACATACTATGAAAATGATTCAAAAAACGATGCTTGCCGTATGTGCGGCATTTGTAATGGCCGGTGCTTCCGGCTTGTCTGCTCAGGACAACGGTCCGTTGAAATATGTGGACGCACAGAATTTCAGAATGATAAACAAGGGTTTTACTGACACGGAAACTCCTTATACGCGCATTCCTAAATATTTGAAGGACAGCGTACGCCCGGATTTGTGGAATCGTGCACAGTGCAGCAGCGGTCTGGGTATCCGTTTTGCCACGGATTCGAAGCGTGTCGGTATCCGATATACGCTGCTTTGGGATACGCATATGTTCCACATGGCGGATACGGGATTGAAGGGTACGGACTTGTATATTCTTACCGATGAAGGTGTGTGGGAATATGTCAATACCAACCGCCCGATAGCCAACGAAAACAAGGAGTGCGAGAAGGTTTTTGTGGAAAACCTCGACGGCAAAATGCATGAATATATTGTATATCTTCCATTGTACGACGGTGTGACAAAAATGGAACTGGCTGTCGACAGTGCTTCCGTCATTCAAATGCCGCAGGTCGACAACCCGCGCAAGTCGAAGAAAATTGTGTTCTACGGAACAAGTATTCTTCAGGGCGGTTGCTCAACGCGTACGGGTATGGTGGCAACCAACATGATTCAGCGTGACTTGAATTGCGAAGCTGTCAACCTGGGATTCAGCGGTGAAGGAAAAATGGACTTGTGCATGGCACGTGCAATGGCAAAAATCGCCGATGCCGATGTGTTTGTAATCGACCCTGTGCCTAACTGTACGGAAATGATGTGCGACACGCTGACTTACGGTTTCATCAAGACATTGCGCGAACTTCGTCCGAATGTTCCTATTGTCATGGTGGAAGGTCCGATGTACAGTTATGCTAAATATGACAATTTCTTTAAATCCTATTTGCCGAAAAAGAATGCGGCGTTCCGCAAAAATTATGACAAGCTTGTAGCTGACGGCTATAAGGATTTGTATTATGTGGACTGTGACGGTTTGGCCGGTTATGACAATGAAGGTACCGTTGACGGTATTCATTTTACGGATGTGGGTTTCCGCCGTTATGCCGACAAGTTGATACCGGTGCTCAAACCGTTGATTGAAAAATAAAAATGTCGGAAAGATAGTCGTGCCGGAATTCTTTTTTTTGAGTTCCGGCATTTTTTGTAGGTTTGGAGGCACCTTGAGAATGGAAAACCAATAATGGGCGGACAATAATTCACGATTTTGATGTACTTTTGCACAGTTTTTAAAAACAGGAAAAATGAGTTTGTTTAGATTTGTGAAAAATTGGATTCTTCCAATTTCAATGGCATTTGGCGTTATCGCTTATTTTGTGTATGTAAATATCCCGTTTTTGGAGCCTACACGGCCGTTCGTTAACCGTACGGTAGAAATAGTGCAGCCGTTGCTGATTTTTGGTATGCTGTTTTTGACTTTCTGTCGGGTGGACGTGAAAGACCTTCATCCTTGCAAATGGCATTTGTGGCTGTTGCTTATACAGTTGGGCGTATTTGGTCTGTTGTCGTTAGTCGCATCCTTGTTGCCAAAGAGTGACTATCGCGTGTTGTTGGAAGCGGCGATGCTTTGCCTGATTTGTCCGACGGCTACTGCTGCTGCCGTTGTGGTCAGAAAATTGCGGGGAAATCCTGCTTCCGTGACAACATATACGATATTGATCAACCTGATGGTTTCTGTAGCCATACCGGTATGCGCACCATTGGTTCATCCTCATCCGGAACTGTCGTTTCTTTCGTCGTTTTTGCTGATTATCGGGAAAGTATTTCCTTTGCTGCTTTGCCCGTTCATCTGCGCATTGCTGTTGCGTCAGCTGTTGCCTGCCGTTCATGCTCGTTTGGCTTCGTATTCTGAGTTGTCGTTTTATATGTGGGCGGTTGCCTTGTCGCTGGCCATTGCAATGACGGTGAAGACGATTGTTCATTCGAATATGTCATGGGTGCTTCAGGTGGGTATTGCCCTGGTGTCTTTGGTATGCTGTGTATTGCAGTTTGCAGTCGGCAAATATGTGGGAGCCCGTTATGGCGACAAGATTACGGCGGGACAGGCTCTGGGACAGAAAAACACAGTGCTGATAATCTGGATCAGCTATACGTTCTTTACTCCGATTACGTCTATAGCCGGAGGATTCTATAGCGTATGGCATAATCTGATTAATTCCTGGCAGCTTTATCAGCAGCGAAAATTGGATGAGAAAAAATAGCGCGTTATATTTCGAAAAAAGAGGTTTGTAATGGAAATCAAGAATTTTAGAGCGATACACGACAAAGAGTTGATATATGAACTGATAGAGGAAGGCGAACATGTCTGTCAGGACTTTAAGTTTTCTATTTCCGATTCACGGAAGATAGCCCGCAGCATTGCCGCTTTTGCCAATAATCAGGGAGGACGTCTGCTTGTCGGAGTCAAGGATAACGGCAATATCGCCGGAATACGCAGTGAAGAGGAATTTTACATGATTGAGCAGGCTGCGGAAATGTACTGCAAGCCGGCACAGAAGGTGAAACAGACTCTTTATTGCATTGACGGGAAATATGTATTGCTCGTTTCCATTGCCAAGTCGTCTATACCGGTGATGGCTCAGGACGATAACCGTCGCTGGTTGCCGTACTATCGGATTGCGGATGAAAATATACAGGTGCCGGAGTTGATGCTAAAGGTGTGGAAAGCTTCGAAAAAACGGCATTCGGTTTTCTCTTTTTCCGACTTGGAGACAAAAATGCTTTCGTATATTTCTCGCGTGGAGTATGTCACCGTTGAGGGCATTGCAAAAGAAATGCATATGTCATTAAGCTCGACTGAAGATGCTGTCGTCAGTCTCTGTTCGATGGGGGTGTTGCAGTTTGTCTACCACGAAGGGGAGTGGAGAATTGCCGCGGCTGAGCAATAAGATAAACGAAAACAGCGAGGGCAGACAGTATTCCTGTCTGCCCTCGCTGTTTTCGGATTATTTGTTGAAATGGTTGTAAACGATTTCAGATATGTTTGCAATGATTTTCTCCGTATCTTCCTGTGAGTGGGCGGAATCTTTGATAAATACTGCAATGTAGTAGCTTTCCCCATTAGGAAGAGTGATGTATCCCAAGTCGTTTGTTCCGGAAATTCGTCCGTTTTCCGTGTAGCCGCTGCCGGTTTTGTGGGCGATTGTAGCACCGGTGTCTTTCAGCGGTGCAGGCAGTCGCATGAGTCCGGTTTCACAATTGCTCATTGTTTCCTTTATAAAAGAAAAATAAGGTTCGGCGATAATGTCGCTTTCTATGAACTTTCGCAGCAGCGATACCGCAGCATAAGGGGTTGTCCAGTTGTCGTATGAAAATTGGTGGTTGGCTCCCATATCTCTTTCGTTGTAGGATATGTTGAAATCTTCGATGCCTAATGAACGTACATATTGGTCTGTTTCAGCAGGTGAGCGGAGTTTGAACAGAATGTCGCAGGCATTGTTGTCGCTCTGTTGGAGTGTGTAGACCAACAGGTCGGCAATGCTGATGTCAAATTCTGCTTCCTTGCGGTTGTCACGGAGCGGGCTCCATGTGCCTTCCGGCATGTCGGCTCGGGTGATGTGGAGCGTTGTGTCAAGCGGCAGGTTGTTGTGCCGCAGATAGTCGGCCACTGCAAGGGCCTGATGGAACTTGAATACGCTCATCATTGGATAGTGTACATCGTTGTTGACTGTCAGTGTGTCGCCGTTTGAGCCAATGACAGCAATGCCGACTTCAGCGTCTGTCTGTTGGGCGATGGCCGAAAGCTCGTTGCGAATCGGTTCCAGGCTGGAGGTGGCTTTGCAGGATATAAAACAAATCACCATACAGCAAAGCATGGCGATTTGTGAGAAAAATATCTTTTTCATGTTGAATGTTATTCCGGGTAAACAAGATTTTCTTCAGTGGCAACGGTCAATACCTCGCGCAAATATTTTTCAGCTTCCCATTTTGCCATTGGTAGGTTGTTGAGCAGATAGTTGCCGCAGTCGCGCGGTGTTGCTCCTGGGATATCACCTTCGAAGTCGCGGATGAATTCAAAGGTTTCAATCATCAGCGGCAGTATGTCGCGTGACGACAGTTCACCTTTAACGATGAGGTAGTTGCCCGTGCAGCATCCCATCGGTCCCCAATAGATGATTTCGTTTTTCCATGTCGGGTGGTTGCGAAGGAATGTAGCTGCCAGATGTTCAATAGTGTGCAGTGCTGACTGGCTGACTGCCGGCTCACGGTTCGGCTCTTTCATGCGGACATCGAATGTTGTCAGGATATCGCCGCTTGCCGTCACATCGCGACGTGATACATAAATTCCTCGTTTCAGCAGGATATGGTTGATTGTAAAACTGGGTATCTTTTCCATTGTAATAGGATTATTTTATGTTTGACAAAATGTTGGAGAGCATTTGGAATGTGTGTTCCGGTGCCGACTCCCAGAAGTTCTCATATTGCTTTACGTTGTCTTTTTCGGCTCCCGGAGTGTCGCTGATGACACGCATGACGAATACGGGTACATTCTTCAGATGGCAGACTTGGGCAATGGATGCCGATTCCATGTCTACGGCCAGAGCTTCCGGAAAATGTGACTTGATTTCTTTCACTTCCTCTTCCGTCGCGATAAACTTGTCGCCGGAGCAGATAAGACCATATCTGACGTTGTCTTCGGTCGAAAGTGATTTCAAAATTTCCGTTATTTTTTCATCGGAATTGAAATAGAGAGGGAAACCTGATGCTTCGCCGTATTCCGTACCCGGGCCGCACCATACGTCGTGGTGTGCAATGTTTTTGCCTACGACGATGTCCATTTGTCCGACTGACAAGTCTGCACCGCCGGCAACACCCGTATTGATGACGAGTTCAGGTGCGTATTCGTTGATTAGGGTAAGTGTGCCGATTGCTGCATTCACTTTGCCGATGCCGCATTGCATGGCAAAAATATCGTGAGTGCCGATTTTTCCCGAATATATTTTATAGCCGTTGTTTTCTTCCTCTTTCTTGTTTTCAATTAAATTCAGCAACAGGCGTAGTTCTTTACCCATTGCAACGATAATTCCAATTTTCATATGTGATGTTCTGATTAAAATGCGTTGTAAAAATAAAAAAAAATATTATATTTGTGGATATGAAGAAACACAAATAACGGATTTTAATATTTGATGATTTATGGAAGTCTGGCATGTTTGGATGATTATAGCTTTGCTCCTTGTTGTAGTTGAGGTTTTTACCTCCGGTTTTGCTGTCTTGTGCTTTTCGATTGGTGCTGTTGCTGCCGCTGTAGTGTCTGCTACGGATTGCGAATTGAAGTGGCAGATACTTGTCTTTGCCGTATTTTCGGCTCTGGCTTTTGTATTGGTTCGCCCGTTGCTGTTGAAGGCGTTTGCACGCAACAAGATGTCAGAAGTCAAATGTGGGGTAGAGGCTTTGGTCGGAAGGACGGCAACGGTGACGGAAGCTATCGATAGTAGCCGGAATCAAGGGCGTGTTGCTGTTGACGGTGACGATTGGAGAGCAGTGACCGAGGACGGTTCTGTCGTTGCTGTTGGCGAGAAGGTGGAGATTCTGCGTGTTGACAGCATCGTGCTTACAGTAAGAAAGAAATAACAGATATAAATCAATATACTTATGGGAACATTAGTTGTAGTGGGGCTGGTGGCGCTTGTCGTTATCGTTTTTGCCCTGAAAGGTCTGATTATTATCAGGCAGAGTGAAACAAAGGTCATCGAACGGTTGGGTAAATATCATTCCACTCTTCCGTCGGGAATTAATGTCGTATGGCCGATTCTTGACCAGCCGAGAAAAATCTATGTGCGCTATGTGACAAAAACTATCGGAGGCCGGGATGTGGCTGTTGTTCGGATGTCGGACAAGATTGACTTACGCGAACAAGTGTACGATTTTCCGGAGCAGAGTGTCATCACCAAAGATAATGTAACAACACATATCAATGCGTTGCTTTATTTCCAGATTACCGACCCGTTTAAGGCAGTCTATGAAATTGACAATTTGCCGAATGCCATTGAAAAACTGACTCAAACAACCCTTCGAAATGTGATTGGTGAGTTGGAGTTGGATGAAACGCTGACCTCACGCGATACGATAAACTCAAAGCTCCGTGCGGTGCTGGATGATGCTACGAACAAATGGGGCGTGAAGGTGAACCGTGTGGAACTTCAGGATATTACGCCTCCCGACAGTGTGCGCAACGCCATGGAACAGCAGATGCAGGCCGAGCGTGAACGCCGTGCGAAAATATTGAAGGCCGAGGGTGAAAAGACATCCGCAATTTTGAAGTCGGAAGGTGAGAAAGAGTCGCAAATCAACCGTGCGCTGGCCGACAAGGAGTCGCAGATTTTGAAGGCGCAGGGTGAGGCCGAAGCCAAAATCCTACAGGCGGAAGCTGAAGCGGAAGCCATACGGAAAATAGCTGAGGCTATCAACTCTACAAAATCAGATCCGGCTTCGTATATGTTGGCTTTGAAATATATTGAGGCTTTGAAGGAAATGGTTTCAAACGGAAAGGATACGAAGACTGTGTATATGCCTTACGAGGCATCTTCCGTATTGAGTTCGTTGGGTGGCATAAAAGAAATTTTAGGCGTGAAATAATGATGTTTGTTCTTTAGACTTTTAGGCGAAATCCTTCTGCTTGTATGGTGGAAGGATTTTGTTTGTTCAGGCGGCATTGTATAATTTGGCCAAAGAGGTATGCAAAGTGGAATCAATTGTGTATTTTTGTAGAAGATAGGAGGCGGCTCGGCATAGTCAAATTTGAAAACTCCGTTTTCATTTGCCTCTGCTCTCGCCTTTCGCTATCTTTGTAAAAAAGAATAAAGCAATGAAAGTTTTAGTAGACGAACGTATAAGGGAGATCTGTCCGGATGTGAAAATCGGACTTATTCGTGCGAAGGTGCGTAATTCGGAAACGAGTGAAGAACTTTGGCAGGAAATTAAGGAAGCTTCCCGAAGAATACATGACAGCTATGAACTGCTATGGATAAACAAGCGTCCTGCCATTGCGGCAACGCGCCAACTGTATAAACGTTTGGGAAAAGACCCGAATCGATACAGGGTGTCGAGCGAGGCCTTGTGCCGTCGTGTGGTGAAAGGAATGGACATTTACCGTATCAGTACGCTTGTCGATTTAATTAATCTGGTGTCGATGGGCTGCGGCTACTCTATTGGAGGATTTGATGCCGACAAGATTGTCGGTGATACTGTGATTTTCGGAGTGGGCGAAGCCGGAGAAAAGTTTGAAGGCATCGGCCGTGGATTGCTGAACATAGAGGGACTTCCGGTTTATCGTGATGCGGTCGGTGGTATCGGTTCGCCGACAAGCGATGAGGAACGGACAAAAATCACGATGGAGACTACCCACCTGCACATGCAGATTAATGCCTTCGGCGAAGAGATGCCGATGGACGATACGCTGCGCTGGTCCGTCTCTTTGCTTGAAAAATATGCTTCGGCTACTGACATTGAAGTGACCGTATTCTAAATTTAAATACCATGAAAATTCTGAAAGTTTTTGAAAACAATCCCAACCCGAAGTTCCTTGACATGGCTGTTGAGGCTTTGCGTGACGGGGATATTGTCATTTACCCGACAGATACGCTCTATGCCATCGGATGTGATGCGTTGAACAACAGTGCCATCAATAAAATCTGCAAATTGAAAGGCATAAACCCCGACAAAACAAATTTGTCGATTATTTGCAACGGCATCTCTATGGTTGCGGAATATGCCCGTTTCGACAACCGGCAATTCAAGGTGTTGAAAACCAATTTGCCGGGGCCGTTTACGTTTATTCTTCCGTCATCGTCTTCGCTGCCTAAAGTGTTTAAGGGGCGTAAGACGGTAGGAATCCGTGTGCCGGAAAATAATGTGGCTGTAGAACTTGTCCGCCGTCTGGGAAATCCGATATTGTCGACAACCATTTCCTATACGGACGACGATTATGCAGTGAATCCGGAACTGATTGCCGAAACGTATGCTGACAGTGCCACTTATTTGTTGGATGGTGGCGACGGCGGACTCATTCCGTCGACGGTCGTAGATATGACATCGGGAGAATTGGAGATTGTAAGAGAAGGTAAAGGAGATTTAATATATTGAGCTATGAAAGAAATTACGTTCAAAGAATTGAATGAAAATATGATATCACGCATCGGTTCCGACTGGATGCTGATTACTTCGGGCGATGAAAAATCGTTCAACATGATGACTGCCAGTTGGGGCGGTGTCGGATTTATGTGGGGCAAGCCGGTTGCTGTGGCTGTAATCCGTCCTACACGCCATACTTTTGGTTTTGTTGAGCAGACAAAGCGTTTCACATTGTCGTTCTTCGAAGACGGTAAACGTGAAATGGCAGTGCTGGGGTCGAAAAGCGGTAGAGATATGGACAAGATGCATGAGTCAGGTTTCACCCCGTTTGCATTGCCTGACGGACAGATGGGCTATAAAGAAGCATGGCTGACACTGGAGTGTGAAGTCCTTTATCAGGATAACCTGAAAGAGGAGAACTTTCTTGACAAGAGCCTCTGTGAGCGCTGGTATACGCCAGAGCAAGGTGGCTACCACATGGCTTATGTGGCAGAAATCAAGCATATCTATGTGAAATAGCCGTCAGACTATTGGCGGGCGATGGATATTTTGACCCGCTTGTTTTTGATTTTTTCTTTACTGATTTTTGCGAGAACGGTTTTTGCTTTGTCTTTAGGAATGGCGACAAGGGCGTAATGGTCGGCAATGTCGATTTTCCCTATTTCGGCACCTTCCAATTCGCCTTTGGCGGTGAGAAATCCCAAGATGTCGCCTCGCGAAATCTTTTCCTTTTTACCGGCTGAGAAAAACAGGGTTTCGAAAGAACTTCTGATTTTTCCGGCCGATTCTTTTTTTATTTGCAGCTCTTCGTCAAATTGAATGTATTCCGGGTGGCGTTCTTCCGGTCCGGTGATGACATAGATGGAACCGTTGGCATCTACACGGGCCGTACGTCCGTTACGGTGGGTATAAGTTTCCTCCGAAAGCGGGAGATGGTAGTGGATAATGTGTTTTACTTCCTGTATGTCCAATCCGCGAGAGCCAAGGTCGGTAGTGACAAGAATCATAAATGTACCATTGTTGAACATTGAAATGGCCTTTTCTCGTTCGATTTGGTCAAGACCGCCGTGGTAGATTCCTGCAGGTTGCTGGTTATTTCGTAAAAAGTCGAAAATGCGTTCGGCCGATTCGCGGTGATTGGCAAAGACGATGGTACGTCCGTTGTCCAAATTTTTTAAAAGCGTAAGCAGACAGTCGAGTTTGTCTTTCAAATCCGACTTCACTTCATATACCTTCATTCGTTTTGCCGGTTGGTCGGCATGCAGGAAACTGATGGTTTCGGCATTTTTCATCCGGAGAAAATCGGGGAATTCGTCAAGGGCTGTTGCCGATGTCAGAATTCTGCGCGAAACATTGGGCATTTCGCGCAAAATTTTCGACAGTTCATCGTGGAATCCGAGTTCCAATGATTTGTCGAACTCGTCAAGAACCAGAATGCGGGTAGGGTAGACATCCACGTTGCCGCGGTTGATATGGTCAAGCAGGCGGCCGGGAGTGCTGACAATAATGTCGGGCACAACGGAAAGGGAGTTTTTCTCGTCCTCAAAATTATGTCCGCCGTAGCAGCAGGTGACTTTGACTTCCGATGCAATGGCTTGCACCACTTTGGCAATCTGAATGGTCAATTCGCGTGAAGGAGCTATGACAATGGCCTGCACGCGTCCGTTGGATGCCCGCAGATTCTTGAGCATGGGAATGGTGAATGCTATGGTTTTGCCGGAACCGGTCGGCGACAAAAGTATGACATCATTCGAGTTCGTTGACTCTGCCATTTTTTTCTGCATAGGGTTCAGCGATTCTATCCCCAATTTTTGTCGGATAGCATTGATAATTTCGGATTCCTTCATCTTAAATTGAATTTTTGTGCAAAGATAGTGAAACTCGCCCGATTTCGGATGGATTTAAGAAGAATAATGTAAACTATTGGGTTTTCAGGGATTTATGTAGCATTATTCTACATTCGTAAAAGTGTGCTTTGAAGCCGTTTTTTGAATAGTTAAGCAGAAAAATTGCTACCTATCCGTTGCCCATTCCTGTTGCATGGAATTGTTTGAAAATCCTTCCTGTTCCGACCGTAAAGAACGCAGTTTCATCATTTTGGCTTAACGAAGGTACTTATTTTTTTTGAAATATGAAAAATATAGGTTCTGTAAGTCAATGATGATAGCTTTGTCGATGTCTGACGATATTTAACATGCCGATGATCAACTCTGTCTCCATTAATTTTGCAAACAATGGAACAGGTTATGAATCAGAAAGATGTGAAGGTTTCGTTCTACCTTAAAAAGAGTGAGGCGGATGCCAGTGGGAACTGCCCAGTGATGGCACGGCTCATTGTCGGCAAACACTCTGAAACGGCTTTCAGTGTAAAGCTGCGTGTGCCACAATCATTATGGTCATCCGGACGGGCGTGTGGAAAGAGTGTTGCGGCCAGGGAAATCAACAGCAAGCTTGATGAAATCCGAGCGACAGCTCTCGGCATTTATGCGGAAATGTCCGCAGTCCGTGAAGATGTGACTGCGGAGGAAGTGAAGCACCAGCTTTTGGGCATGGCTTCAGGTCAGGAAACCTTGTTGAGCTATTACAGATACTTCATGAGGAATTTTGAGAAGCGTGTAGGTGTTAACCGAACAGAAAAAACTTTATATGCTTATCGTAATTCCTACAATCATGTTGCCGTCTTTTTACAAATGCAATATAAGGTAACAGACCTTCCGTTTACCGCTCTGGACCGTTCATTTATCGAGAAATATGTGTTGTATTTACGTACAGAATGCAATCTCTCACAGTCTACTATTGTCAATCATTCCGTCCGGTTGAAGACGGTAGTCGGCGAAGCAATCGCCGACGGTATAATTACGGCAAATCCGTTCATCGGTTATGAGCTGGCCCGTCCAAAGCCAAGACAGAAATATCTCACGTCCGAAGAATTGCATCGTATTATGGTTACGCCTTTGCATAACCGGACTCTTTATCATGTGCGTGATCTGTTCCTCTTTTCATGTTTCACGGGGATTTCATACATAGACATGTGTCTTCTGTCAAATGAACACTTGTCTCTTGCAGAAGACGGTGTATGGTGGATTAAGAGCGCACGTAAAAAAAGCGGAGTGGATTTTGAAATACCGCTGATGGAACTTCCGCTTCGTATCTTAGAGAAATATCGGGATATTGCCCCTGAAGGAAAACTGCTTCCGATGTATTCAAACTGTGTGCTGAATTATCACTTGAAGCATATTGCTGAAATTTGCGGTATAAAGCGTAAGCTGGTCTTTCATGCAGCCCGTCATACCTATGCGACGGAAATCACACTTTCTCATGGAGTTCCACTTGAGACAGTCAGCAAGATGCTGGGACACAGACAAATCAAGACAACCCAAATCTATGCCAAAGTTACTGATGACAAGATTGATACCGATACAAGAAACCTGAACGAGAAGATTGCAGAACGCTTTTCAGTGGTCATTTAATAACCCTATTAAAGAATGAAGATTATGAAAATGAATACGGACAATACGGAAATCAAGCGTCGCAGTACGTTTGCGATACTGTTTTATATAAACCGCACTAAAATCCGCAAGGATAAAACGTGTCAATTGCTGTGCAAGATAAGCATAGATGCTCAATGGGTACAGATAGGTACAAAGGTATCTGTCAACCCGGCCATATGGAACCCTGAAAAAGGACGGGCTGACGGGCGTAGTGGGAATGCTCTTATCGTCAACAGAGCTATAGATGATCTGACTAAAGAAATCAAAGGGCATTATCAACGTATAAAGAGTAATCTGGGATTTATCACGGCCGAACAGGTGAAGAATGCCGTGATGGGTGTCGGCCAAAAGCCCCTTACACTTCTGGCTCTTTTCAGGGAGCATAATGAGGAGTTCAAAAAACGTGTTGGCATAGACAGGATAAAAGAGACGTATGACTCTTACCTACGCTCATACAAGCATCTTTCGGCTTTCGTCCAGCAGAAGCGTGGCGTTGAAGATGTCATGCTCCGGAATCTTGACCGTGTGTTTTATGATGATTTTGAACTTTTTCTGCGTACAGACCGCAATCTAAGTTCAAAAACCGTGCATGAACATCTTTACAGGTTGAAGAAGATGACCATGCGTGCCGTAAGCCAGGGTACAATCCGACGGGACCCGTACTGCCGTCTGCATCCGGAACTGCCCAAACGGAAAAGCCGCCACATGAAACTGGAGGATTTGAAGACATTGCTTGCAACTCCTGTGGAAAAACCGCAGTTGCAATTTGTCCGTGACATGTTTATCTTCTCCACCTTTACAGGACTGGCTTATGCGGATTTGAAAAGATTGACGGTAAATGACATTACGCAGTCAGGTGACGGCTCCTGGTGGATCCATATCCATCGCCAGAAGACCGGTACGCTTTCTTCTGTCCGTCTACTGGACATTCCGTTGAAGATAATAGAAAAATATCGTGGAGAACGTCAAGGTGATAAAGTTTTCAATTTGTACAAACGTGAGTATACCATTCTGCTCACGAGAGAATTGGGCAAAGTCTATGGCTTTGATCTGACATTCCATCAGGCAAGACATAATTTCGGGACGCATGTCACCCTTTCACTGGGAGTACCTCTTGAAACTGTCAGTAAGATGATGGGACATTGCCGGTTTGACACAACGCAGATTTATGCTCATGTAACCGATAAGAAAGTGGATGAAGATATGAGACGTCTGAGAAAATCCGGGGCGAACACGAATCTTGACCTTTATGAGGAAGAGACAAACGCCGGAAAACGCAGGCTGAAAAACGTATGGCAGTCTGCAAACAAAGGAGATGTCCTGTAAAGTGATACGGAAGTCCTAAGAACAGAACATTAGGGGCTCCTGTCGCTTATATACTTTAGTATTTTTCAATACTCAACATGTGCGGAAACGAAAAAGACCGTCTCGAAGTGAAGTGATTTGGAGACGGTCTCTTTCGTTTTATCATACCCATCGCTGTTCTTCCCTGCATCTTTTATAAGCGTCGTCAAGAACTTTCTGTATGTCCGATTCTTTATAAAGGGCTTTTCCCTGTACAAGGTAATAAGGTATCACGCCGAGGGTACGGTATTCCTGCAGGGTACGCCTGCTGACCTTCAATACTTTCGACAGCTCCTCGTCCGTGAGGAAATAATCACCGTGAAATGCCGGCCTTGGTGCCGTCTGTAGTCCATCAATCATTTGCTCCATCTTTTCCAGACTTTCGAAAATGGCATCAATCCGCGGGTCCTGCTTGTTAATAAGATCGTAACTCATGGCTTTTTTCTTTGAGGGTGATCACTTGATTCCAACAGCTTCTGCACATCCTCCGGCCTGTAGAAAATCTTGTTCTTGATTCGGGTGTAAGGCAACAGACCCTTTTCACGGTAGACCTGAAGCGTGCGTTTGGATATGCGGAGAACCTCGCACACGTCCCGGTTGTCCATCCATTTCTTCAGTCCCGCATCTCTTGCCGGACTGCACAGGCGGGTTACTTTTTTCTCTATCTCACTGAGCCGGACAATCAACTCGTCGAAAATCCGCTTGTCTATACATATAATTTCCATATTGTCATCTGATTAGGGTTGAAGACCGAGTTCTTTCTTTATTCTTAGGGGCAGGACTTTCCCTTTCCGGTTAAGAAACTCCTGCACCTCCGAAGCCTTATAGTAGGTCCGCCCGTCAATCATGTAATAGGTAACCAGTTTCTTCTGGCGGTAACGGGCAAGGGTACGCTTTGTAACGCCAAGCAGTTCGCACATGTCCTGGTTATCGAGCAGCTTGTCCCCTTCAAGGGCGGCCGTCTGCCGGTTCATGCGGTTCAGCCTGTCATCGATTCTGTCAAACCGTTCCATTATCTTCTGGAGCATCATCTGGAATGTCTCCCTGTCTATCTGTATCATAATGAATTCTGTTTTTAGTGTAATAATTCCGTTATTTACACCGTGTTGCGCAACAGGTTTCATTTGATATAGGCCAAAACGTGGACCAATGGAGCATATTGCTACATAATGATACGGCAAATTGCTGAAAAACAGAGAAATAAAAAATCAGCCGCGAAAAATCGGGGCTGATTGGGGTATTGCAAATGCAAGAGCGTGCAATCTCTTATTGCAATGTTTTGCGATAAGTAAGGCGGCAGATTCCGTTTCTGAATGTTTTTGTCCTGACCAGTTTCCATTTGTCCGTGGAGATATGTTGTGATACGGGAACCGTTTCGGAACTGATTACCGGAAGAAGAAAAATGACCATCTCATCTATCAGGTGGTACAGGGACAGTCCCCGCAGCAGTTCCGCGCTGCTGTCGTCATAGATTTCAGCCAGATATATGTCAGAGGGTGCAGACTGTTCCTTGTCACAGATGAGGTCGACCAGCGGATAGCCCGGATACAGCATGCGGGTGTACCGGTTCCGCCAGCAGGGGAAACCGTCATTGCTGTTTTGTATCCATTGCAGCAGGGAATCGTTCCGTGCGGGGACGGAACCGTTCAATGTCATTGCTATCAGAACCTGTAACTTTGCCATACCTTGATATTCCAAATGAAAAGCGTGAGACTCACGCTATTTCGGATGGAGGCTCTGACAAAGCCCAATACAGAAATTTGCATGAGCTCACGCTATTAGGCATAGCATAAGCTACACGCAAAAGTCTCTGTATTTTTGAATTTGTCAGATTCCCATCCGAGACGTCTTGCGACTTATGTATAATATCCGGCGAGGCTGTCAGCCCTGCCGGTATTTTCTTATGTTCCTGCTGGCAGTATGTGTTTCACATTTTGCCAGACTTATGCAAAAGTAGGCATTTTATTCCAGACTGGAAAACATCTCCGGTCTATATTGCCTTTATTTGTCGTTCAGTCCGTATTTCTTCATTTTCCGGTACAGCGTGGACGGATCAATGTGCAGCATCTCCGCCGTCCGTTTCCGGTTGCCCGTGCATATTTTCAAGGCTCTGATGATGGACTGTTTTTCCTGTGTCTCATTTTCCGGAAAAAGGAAGATTTTCTCTTCCTCATCCTCGATTCTTATGTTCAAACAAGCTGACTCGATTATCGGCTGTTTGGACAGCAGGACGGCCCGTTTGACCTTGTTCTGCAATTCCCGCACATTTCCCGGCCAGCCGTATGAGAGCAGCAGTTGTTCCGCCTCACGGCTGAATCCGTCGGTCTGCCGTTTGAGTTCCCTGGAGAACTTTTCCCTGAAATGTTCGGCAAGCGGAAGTATGTCCTCCGGGCATTCGTGTAGGGCCGGCAGGACGATTTCAAATTCCCCCAGACGGTGGTAGAGGTCTTCCCGGAAGCGTCTCTCCCTGATGGCCAACTGAAGGTCCTCGTTGGTTGCCGCTACTATCCTTACGTCGGAGTGTTTCTCACGATAGCTGCCTATAGGGATATAGGTGCCTTCCTGCAAGGTACGCAGAAGCATGCTTTGTACCTCCATGGACAATGTTCCCACCTCGTCAAGGAACAGGGTCCCGCCACGGGCCGTTTCAAAAAAGCCTTCACGGTTTGTGTCCGCCCCCGTAAACGTCCCCTTCACATGCCCGAAAAAGAGCGAGGGCGCAAGCTCTTTGGGAATGACCCCGCAGTTTACTGCCAGAAATGGCTTTTCCCTGCGTTCGCTGGAATAATGGATACGTTGCGCAATAGATTCCTTGCCTGCACCGTTCGGGCCAAGAATCAGGACAGAAATGTCGAATGGAGCAACCGTACGCGCCAGATTTTCCACTTCTTTCATCTGCCGGCTGTTCCTGGGAAGGATGCCCTTGTCCTTTCCGTATATGACTGAGCGTGGATGCAGGATGTTCTTTATCAGACTTTGCAGCTCATCCATCTGAACAGGCTTGGCCAGATAGTCTTTTGCTCCCATCTTGATGGCACGGACGGCATCCTGCACGGAAGCATATCCGGTCATGATGATGAAGGGAACATCTATCCGTTCTCTCTGCATCCATTCGAGCAGCGATATGCCGTCCCCCTGCGGAAGACGGACATCGGAAAGGACAAGATCGAAAGGCTCCTTTTTCAGAAGCCGCCTTGCACCGGGTTCGTCTATGGTTGTCACTGCTTCATAGCCGGATTTCTCGAACCATTTCTTTTGTTGTCCGGCCAGCAGGATATTGTCTTCAACTATGAGTATTCTGTGTTTCATCCGTATAGTTCTTTAAGTCAAGTCTTCTGATTTCCGAAAGCAGGTTCTTCGCGTCGCCTACCAGCCGGTCTATTCTTACGATGACGGCCTCTGTATATGTACTGATGGTCAGGTCATCGGAAGTATCGTCATGCAGGATTCTGCTGTATGTCTCCAGTTCGCAGGCCACCCCCAGCTGTTCCCAGGTGGGATACATGCGGTGCAGGGTGTTTTTCATACGCTCCGTGTCCGTTTTCATGCTTTCAAGGGCTTCTTTCAGTTCTGTCCTGTTGTCGAGCGATTCCTTGATGAAGGCATTGAGCATCCATTCCATGTCCCCCGTGTCTGCGGCCAGGGCATTGAAATCCGCCTTCTGCTCCTGCTGCTGTCCCGACCTTTTCATTATGGAGGAAAGGAAAGCCAGCAGTTCGTTCATGGAGAACGGTTTCCGTATGCACCCGGAAAAGCCGGCTTCGGTATAGCGGCTCTCGTCCACGTCGTTGCGGGCGGTCATGGCGGCAACCGGGATGGTGCGTGAATTTCCGATATTGGAATGACGCAGGAGGTACAGCAGGTCAAAACCGCTGGTACCGTGCATCTGGATGTCGGTCAGCAGTAGATCATACGGTTCTTTCCGCAGTTCGCCGGCCACGTCCTTCGCCCCGATGCAAGTCCGGCATGATACTCCGTTCCGCTCCAGCATCTCCATGACGATGCGCAGCTGTATCGGATCGTCGTCCGCCAAGATGATACGCTTGGGAAGGCTGTATCTTTTCACAGCTGGCATGACGCTATTCTTTACCGGTTCAGTGGAAATGGCAAGGGGGATTTCCGTGTGGAACAGGCTGCCTTTCCCGACATGGCTCGATACGGAGATGCTGCCGCCGAGCAGGTTCAAAAGTCCCTTGGTTATCGGGAGGCCGAGCCCGAATCCTTCCGGCGAAATGTCTGGCGCCGCCCGCTCAAACGGCCGGAATATGCGTTCTACCGTCTCCTTGTCCATGCCGATGCCCGAGTCCTCCACCTCCATGGTCATTACCCCGTCCTTGTAGCTTACCCGGAAACAGACTGTTCCGTTGCGGGTGAACTTGAGCGCGTTGGTCAGCAGGTTGTCCGCCACCTGACGGATGCGGTCCGCATCTCCGCATACCACGATGTCGGTGTCCTCTGCTTCCGTTTTGAAGACCAGCCCCTTATCATTGGCCGCACAAGTGTATTCCACGTTGATGTCATCGACGAAGGCTTTCAGGTTGAAAGGTATCCTGTTCAGTGATTCCTTCGCTTCGTCCAGCCTGGAGAGGTCAAGCAGACTGTTGGCAAGTCTTGTGATATGGCGTGAGGATTTGATGATGTTGTCAAGGTAGGTGTTGCGGCGTTTTCTTTCCCTGGTGTCAATGGCCAGTTCCGCACTACCGCAGATGGCGTTCAGCGGTCCCCTTATGTCATGGGATAGCGTTACGATGATACGCTTTCTCATTTCGGACAGTTCCCGGTTCTGTTTGAGCGTATCCACCAGTCTGCTGCGGTCATGTTCCTTGCGCCGTATGTCCCTCTGTATGACAAGATGGGATATGATCAGCAGGACAATGGCAACTATGATGGTGGCCGCAAACAGCTTGAATGAAAGTGCCTTTGCCTCCGCAATCCTTGTTTCCCGGTTTTGGAAAGCGGCCTGGACCTGTTCGTCAAGGGCGGTGACGAAGGAGTTCAGTCTTTTGTTCAGTTTCAGGTTTTGCAGACGCAGGCTGTCAACATAGAGTCCGATATGTCTGTCATGCTCTTCCTGCATGGTTATCAGCTGGCGGTTGAGCTGCCGCAGTTCTGTCGTGGAAGCCGGTACCTGTACGGTTTCCTTCTTGCCGAAGAAACCTGCTATGCCGTTTTTCCGGCGGGTGACTGTGCGTGTACGGGTACTCTTGTTGATGACCTCGGGCAGACGGTTGTAGAGCAGGCTGTCTGAGGTCCTCTGCTCCTGAAAAACCGTCGTAAGATGGTACAGGCGGCTTTCTTTCTCTTCCAGCAGCCGTCGCAATGTGTCTATCTGTTCGTGGCTCACCAGGTCCAGGCCGTTGTCTTTCATCCGTTCCAGCAGGCTGTCTATGTGCAGGCGCCTGTTCCGGTATGCCGAGAAGTCCTCACTGTCCCATCCGATGGCGGATTCCCCCAGCAATGCGATTCCAACGATGTGTCGGCGTATGGCGTTGACTTCATTCCGGATCTCACGTATTTCTGCGGTTCCGTTTGCTATGTCATGCATTTTTTTGCGCTCATGGAGCAGTATGGCAATCATGCTTCCGATGACTGCCAGCAATATCAGATAACCAGCTATGATTTTTGTCTGCAATGAAATTCCACTTAGCTTCCTCATACGCCTTATGATAAAAAATCCCGGAAGGTTGTGGGGCGCAGTCTTCCGGGACGTGAGTAATTTGGATGTCACCCCGACGTGCTATCCCGTCGTACACAGAATGCACTCCGGCCTGTTATAACCTTGGCGGGCGACGGTTTGCCCGCATGATTCTCCTTTCTGCCGGCAGCTTTCGGCAGAAGATTCTCTGGTTCGGGTATCCAATATCTTGTCCATATTCTATCTTTTACAGTCAGTCCATATTTCTGTTTCTCCGTATTTCCCGATGCAGGAAAAAATAAGGCCCCCTGTTATAGTCCCGTGTGGAAACGCGGATGACCCTGTTTTCGTTTGCCTGAATTACGGAAGTTCCGGCAAGACAATACGCTGTCCTATTGTATAATATTCCAAAATACAAATATATACATTTGTCTCTAACTGCAATGAAGTTAATATATGTTTGTCTTGATTTCAAACAAGTTTTAACATGTTATAGGCCATAAAGCCGCGTTCAGACAGGTATCGGATTCATTTTCAAGGTTGAGAGGTTCAGGTACAGCCCGTGATACTCGATCATACCGTTGCGGAACATTTTCCACAGGATGTTGCAGCCGAGCTGTGCCAATGTGGAGTTGATGAACAGGTCCTGCTTTTCCAGGGCCTCCGCCAGTGAGCAGCTCGGTCCGGAATCCTTTTCCTTCACTCTCGCGTATTTGACATATCGTGTGATCACCTTCAGCGATTCTACCGTTTCGTACAGCTTGGATGCCGGTTGTCTGATTTTCTTCGGTACGGTTCCGAGGATGACCTGTCCCGTATCCTGCGTGTTGCCGAAGTCCATCCAGTACAGGGGGGTCTCGTAGCTTCTGTATTCTGAAACCGGCACGGCTTTCAGTATGTTCCACAGATCGAGACGGGACTTTATGTTGTCCGTGCAGGTAATCGTTATGTTGGCCAGATTGTCCCGTCTGGCGTCCTTCAGAGCTGCCGGATAGATGTCCGGTACCGCCTTCCAGTCGTTGCCGAAGAAGTTGTTCATGCGTGTGACAAGACACTGTGCCTTGTTCAGGCCGATGTCCGAGGGGCTGAAGAGCTGCCGCCCGATATTGGCCTCCGTTACGATGTCGGAATCATACACAGTTATGAACAGTCCGGGATGTCCCAGTCCCCTCAGTGCCGTGTCAAGCCTGGCCAGGCAGGTAAGCACCTGCGAGCCTGTTCCTCCTGCTCCGATAAGGTTTACCGTTACCGGATGCTGCGGGTTTATGAGATAGTTGTCGATGTAGTGTACTCTTTTCATTTCAGTATGTCTTTAAGTTTCATGTTGTTCAGCGGTTTCAGTTCGTCGAGGTTGAAGTCCCTGTCCCGTGCCGCCTTTGTCACCAGCACGAGGTTTGATTTTGTCGGGTTCCCGTTCCCTCCCAGGTGGGAGAATTCCGTCAGCCAGAATTTCCTTTCCCAGTACTGCAGCAGCTTCTCATAGGTCAGGTCCTTCGGCAGCTCTATCCTGGCGTTTCCCAGACATACGCTGGAACCTGTCACGTTGAAGAATGGCGCGGCATACAGCACGGTATCCGGTCCGGGAACATTTTCCTTGTAGGCATAGATTCTCATTCCGTGTTCTCCGGCCTCATAGATCACTCCCGGCAGGTAATATTCCGCGTTTTCTATTTTGAGCGCGGGGCTGAAGAACATCATCCTCTTGTGCGGAGGGTTGTACCACACGTATCTCTCGCTTCCCTTGCGCGGGTCGCAATACAACAGGTTGTCGGGTATCTTCCCGTATGGAGTGGTGCTGTGTCTTTCCGAGTATCCCTTCACAAGCGTGTTCATGAATTCCAGGGTTACCGGTCTTCCTTCCGTCATGCTTCCCCGGTCGTCAATTTCACGGATTTCAAGGAAAAAGTTCCTGTCATTCTCCGAGGCATAGGCTATCAGTGCCGCCTTGGGGTTGAGCGGCGTCTTGATTTTTCTGGTCAGTTCGTTGCTGTCTATCATATGCTTTCAGATTGGTTTATACTGTGATGTTGATGAATTTTTCCGCCCATTTGAAGAAGCGTTCCGGATAGTCGTCCATGCGGAACAGTTCCTCCATTTCCGGAGACAGGTCACAGGTGGTGACCGGAATGATGTCGTATGTCTCCTGACTGTAGGAGTTGTAATAGTCGGTGAGATATTCCGTTATCATGTCGGTGCAGTCATAGATGACCCGGATCTGCTTGCTGAGGTACATGGGCAAAAAGTCCGGTTCTTCCTCGTAGAAGGGATCGTAGCCGTATTCCATGATGCCGTGTTCAGGTGTAAGGAACTCCAGTCCCTCCTTCATGACAGAGAGCAGTGACTGTTCGTACCCGTCCTTCGGCTTATATCGGTCGATTGCCTTCGGCAGATTCTTGTAATAGGATTTGCGTTCCACCCGGCGTAACAGGGCATGTATCCTGCCTTCCTCATAGGAGTGCAGGAGCCGCCGCCTCTTTTTCCGGTCAGATGCCGTTTCACCCGAATCATCCTCAGACATCAGTGTCAGGGCATAGTCCATGTCATCCTCGTCCAGTACAGTGTTTATCCCGTTCGCCTGCATCAGGTTGTGGATGAAGGTGACGGATATGCGTCTCAGTTCCGGTCCGAGCCTTTCCATGAACTTCGTCGGGAAGTAATACAACGTGAGTTCTCCCCATTCATGACATTTCCAGAGACGGAACAGGAGTCTTTCTTCGTCCTGCTCAATGTTGACATTCATGTCATTGCCTACAAGGTTACACATCTCTTCGTGCAGTCTGGCAATACTTTCGCCGGGCGTTCGTCCCGGTGTATGTACCGCCTCCTTCTTCATGAGGAGTGCATATCTGAAAAAGGAATCACGCAGGTACCCATAGTTTTCCTGCGTGATAAGATTGTGCGGCTTCCCGTCAGTACCGTCCGTGAACAGTTCCGATGGGGATATCGGCAAGAATGTAGCGTTCAGAAAAGAATTACGGCACCGCTGGGTGCCGCAATCCGTTTCTTCCTTTCCGTGCCGTAATGCACCTTCCTTTCGGTTTCCGCAATGATAAGTCTCGCGAGCTGTTCCGCCTGATATCCGTCCAATGGTACACATGATTTCTTCTTTTTTCTGTTGTCCTTTGCCATATCCTTTATCCTTTTGTTCCGATAGTTGTCTTGAACTCATATTCTGTCATATCCTCCCTGATGACCGGTCCGTGAACGGTAGCCGTCGTCAGTTCCGGGTACATGTTCGAATAGTAGCTCATGACCATGTCCGGCGAGATGTTCGGATCCGGGTCATGAAGGGTTATATACTCCGTTCCTTTCTTGAATTTGAATGAGCGTGTCATTCCTTTGATTTCGAGTGCCATGTCTTAAACTGTCTGATAAGGTGAATACTTGGGTTCCAGCATGGACTGCGGGAAATCGATGTATTCCTCGTAGTCCTTCTCACTGTATGCGGGATGTTCCTGATCGGAGAGGTACGGTTGCTGTTCGTCCTCCTGCATGAACCGTTCTTCCTGCCAGTCCTGTATTTCAGGCTGCGGCGGATATTGAGTTTGGGAAGGCTGCTGTCCGCCTGTCCGCTGTACGTATTGCGCGTGCGGCTGTATCTGCGGTCTTGCCTGCGGTTGTGGCGGCTGTTGTTGCGACGGCCATATTCCCGGTTGTTGCGGATGCTGCGTGTATGCCTGTTGTGGTCTCTGCGGTGCGGGCTGAGCCTGTCCCGGCATCGGCTGTGACGGTCTCCGCGTGTATGTCTGCTGCGGTGCCGACTGTTGCGGACGTTGCGGTTGCGGATTTCTCTGTTCCGGTGCCTGCGTGTATGTCGGCTGCTGGGAGTGTGGCTGTTGCTGCTGTACCGAAGATTCCGGTTGTGCTTCCTGTTCCATCAGGTCGAAGAGGCTTCCCCGGTTCATTTCCGTGTCGGCCGCCTTTATCTTCTCCTCGATTTCCTTCAGCTGGGCGGCTGTCGCATACGCTTTCGCCTGTCCGAGCACATTGATGACCTCCCTGTGATTCTTGGCGGCTGTCAGTTCTTCCGCCTTCTTCATCAGTTTCTCGTACTTTTCCCGTTTCTCGCGCTCCTCCTTCGTTTCCTTGGATTTCGCTTCCTTGGCGGCCTTGCTGCTGGCGGCGGCCTTGTCCGCCTGAGCCTCGAACTGTGCCATGTTTGAGATCAGCCCGCAGGCTTTCTGTATCGGTCTTGTGACTGCCTGCAGGAATCCCGAGTCAAGTTCCTGCGGCGTTCCCGTGACAGTCAGCGGCACGATGTGGTTCTGGGCCTCGTCCTTGAGTCCGTTCGACTTGGGTAATGTGGAAACGGTCAGTTGGCCGTTTGTCTTGCGGATGACGATCGTGAGGTCCACGCTTTCCGTCATCATCTTGTGGATTGCTGTGAAAAACATAATTGATAAAAATTAAATGATTAGACGATGTATTTCAATATTCGCTGAAGAATTCTGCCAGCAACCTGTCCCTGTCCGGATGTCTGCATATTTCCAGAACGGGGTTCAGCAGCTTTGAGATGTGAACGGGGCCAGTGGTTCCTCTTGGCGGCAGTTTGATGGAGGGTTGCGGGACGTGTACTTTCGGTCTTCTTGTCACGGGCATCCCTATCGGGGCTGGTGACTGTCTTGTGATGATCGCTTGTTGCATATTCTTTAATTTTTAACTGTGAATACCCGGGCTTTGGCAGCCCGTTGAACTACAAGGGCCCAACGGCAAATGCTTCCGGAAAGGCAGGGTTTTCGGGAAAAATACCGGAGCGCAGCGAGGATGATTTTTTCCGAAACCGCTTGCGGCCTGACCTTGCCGTCCGACAAGAAGCGTTTGCCAACTTTGCCCTGTAGTTCTCGGTTTGCCAATGTCTGTGTTTTTAGTCCTTTCCCTTTTCTTCCCGTGTCATTTCCGGTTGTGACGGATACAAAAAGAGCCGCCCGCTCCCGGACAGCTCCCTTATGCTGCAATGATAAATTCCGTGCATGTTCCATATCGTCAGATTTCAGAAGACCAGAAAACTCAGTATGCACAGAATGATGGCCAGTGCCACGAGAAAACAGGCTATACGGTAGAGGAACCTGAAGAGTCCCCTGAAACAGATGATGGCCACGGCGGTCCATACAGGCGATATACCGTGGGAATAGAGCCAGCTGAATATGATGGCTGCTGTTACGGCCAGCGCGAGTGTCCTTGCCCATCTGCTGTCCGCTATCTTTCTGATACGTTCTTTTGCTTTCATAATCTTCATGTGTTTGGCGGGAATGCCATTCCCGGTTTCAGGGGCTTTCTTGCAGTCCGCCTCCACAGGCAAGGTTTTCGGGAAAAATACCGGAGCCTCGGGCGAGGATGATTTTTCCCAGAAACCGTAAGGCCAGACCTTGCCGGTGGAAACGGGCGGGCTGCGACCTTTGCCCCTCGAATCGGGATGGCTTCATCATTTCCTTTTCCTGCCGTTCCCGTTTTTGGGGAACGAGAGTGTCAGGGTGAACCCGGCGTCGAAAGTGACCGAAGCGTCGAAAGCCACGCCCTTCTTTCCCTTGAATCCCTTGATGAGCCGTGTGGAGCCGGAGGAGAAAAGCTGTTCCAGATGCTGGTCCGTCAGTTCCTTGTTCAGGAATCTGCGGTACACGGTCAGTCCGCACCCTTTATTGTCGCAGCGGGCACCCTTCTCCCTGACGATGATGTGTCCGGTCTTGCATTTGGGACAGATGAACGTGCGGGCTGCTACCGCCGGAAGGCTGAGGTTCAGGATTTCACGGGTAGCCTTGCGGGTGTAGTCCGTGATGGATGCCATGAACGTGTCCGGTCCGAGTGTGTGCCGCTCTATCTGGAGCAGGGTCTTCTCCCAGCTTCCTGTCAGGGAAACATCCGCCACGAGCATGTCCTTCACCGCATCGTAGATATGGAGTCCCTTTTCCGTGGGGACGATGCTCTTGCCGGAGCGGGCGATATAGTCACGTTTGAACAGTGTGGTGATGATGGCGGCTCTTGTGGCGGGCGTGCCGATGCCCAGCTCCTTCACGGCCTCGCGTGCCTGTTCGTCGGCTATCTCCCTGCCGCAGGTCTCCATTGCTGCCAGCAGCGTGGCTTCGGTATAGAGCGGTCTGGGCACGGTCTTCTTCTGGGCCAGTCCGAATCCTGAAACAGGGACCGTGTCCCCTTCGGCAAATACGGCCGTACCCTCGTCGGTTTCCGGTTCGTCGTCCTGCCTGTCCTCTTTCCTGCGGAAGATGCCGCGCCATCCCGGACTGACGACAATGGAGCTTTTTGAGCGGAAATCCATGTTGTCCAGACGGCATTCCATAAGAATCAGCTCCTTCTCGCAGCATGGCGAGAACGCCTCCAGCATACGTCCGGCTATCAGCGTATAGACGGCCTCTTCCGCTTCGGAAAGCCCTTCGGGAGCTATGCCGGTCGTGATGAGGGCATGGTGGTCCGTCACTTTACTGTCGTCCACGCTACGGGTGTTGAGACGCGCAAAGTCAAGGATTCCGGCACTTGTAGCGAATCCGGGCATGGCCATTATCCTTTCCAGCAGACCGGGCACACAGGCCATCACGTCGTGCGGGATATACCGGCTTCCCGTTCTCGGGTAGGAAATGAGCTTCTTCTCGTAGAGCGACTGGGCGATGTCCAGCGTCTTTGCCGCGGGCAGGTCGAGGTGCACGTTGCAGTCCTTCTGGAGTGCCGTCAGGTCGTAGAGCAGCGGCGGCTGTTGCAGGGTTTTCCTGCGCTCCACCTTCGTAACCGTCGCCGAAGAATCGGGAGAGAGACTGCGGTAGGCGGCTTCCGCCTTCTGCCTGTCGTCAAAGGTCGCGGGATGGAAGAAGCGGCGGTGTGACGTGCCGCCATTGAGGGTGACATGCAGCTGCCAGTATGGTGTGGATACGAAACTGCGGTTCTCCCTGTAGCGGCTGCATATCATGGCGAGCGTAGGCGTCTGTACCCGTCCGATCGAGTTGTTGGACGAGCCGGAGACGATGGCCAGGGCACGGCTGGCGTTCATGCCCACCAGCCAGTCCGCCTTCGCGCGGCTGTCTGCAGCGGCATACAGGCTGTCGTATTCCGAGCCGTCCTTCAGTTCCTCCAGACCTTTCCGTATGGCCTCGTCGGTCAGCGAGGAGATCCACAGGCGTCTGAACGGTTTCGTGCAGCCCAGAAAGTCGTATATCCAGCGGAAGATAAGTTCCCCTTCGCGCGCACAGTCCGTTGCCACGATGATGCTGTCACAGCGGTTGAACACGCTTTCTATGACTTTCAGCTGTTTCGAGGCGGCGATGTCCGTGACCATTCCCCTGTCCGTGCGTACCTGTCGGGAGACCAGACGGAACGGGTCCGGCAGCATCGGCAGCTCCTCCTCCGCCGCCGTTTTCGTGTAACCGTAAGTGTCCGGCATGGCCAGTGACACGAGGTGTCCCAGTGCCCAGGTCACCATATATCCGTTACCGGAACAGTAGCCGTCATTTCTTGTATCAGCCCCGACTACACGGGCTATGTCCATGCCTACACTCGGCTTTTCTGCGATGATTGCTATCATAATGTCAGGATAAAAATTAAGCCGTTTCCCGTTTTCCATGCGGAAGACAGGAAACGGCGGTAAGACTTCGGTTTACTTGATAATTGCTCTCAGATTATTTGCCCAACGGTGTCACTCCCTGGATTTCCAGCAGCGGGGCCTCGCCCTTACGGACCAGCTGGAGCGTGGCGTCCATCACCACGTCCACGCCGAGGAGCACGAGACTCAGGGACATCACTTTCGTTTTCTCTCCCCTGAGGAGGGTGTCCATCTCGCCGGAGAGTTCCAGCTCGTCCTTCATGATGCCGATGTCGTGCAGTTCGTCCCAGTTCACGTCTTCTGCCTTGAAAGGCATGTCGTTTCCGTTTTCCTTTTTCATATTTCTTTCTTTTTTGATTCAACATTCATTTTTCAGTTGCCCGTCATCAGGAAATGCTGGCTCCCTTTGACTTGCGGTTGCCCTGTTCCTGTCGCTGATTGTTGGCCACCACGTTGCGCTGCGAGGCGTCACGCTTGCGGTCGGGATTCTCGTTGTAGAAGTCCAGGCGTCCCTGGTTGAAATTGGCCTTGACGTACTGCGAGATAGTCTTCCCGTCATAGCCCTTGATGCCTTCCACCAGCACGGCCTTTCCGCTCTGCAGGTCAGCACGCTGCTTTCTGGTCAGAGGCACGTCCCAGACCTTGTCGGGAATCTTGAAGTCCGCCCGCTGTTCGAAACCGTCCGGCGTGCGGGAGTAGCTCAGGCGTCCCGTTTCCAAATCGGCCTTGATGAAGGAGGAGAATTCCTCTCCCTTGCGGTTCACCATGTCGTTGAGGAAAATCACCTTGCCGTCACGGAGCTGCTGCTGTTCCTCCGCCGTAATCTTCACCCCGTTGATTTCGTTGGGGATATAGATTTCACGTGCGCCCTCCGGGGAGTCCGGGTTGTAGCGGGTGTATGACGGACGGCCTGTCGCCTCGTCCAGCTTCACGTAGGAGGAGAACACCTCGCCGTCCTTGCGCTGCATTCCTTCCACGAAAATGGCTTTTCCGGCGTTCAGGTCCTCAATCTGTTTCTGTGTCAGTTCCACACCCCCGAGCGTCTGGCGGTTGAAGAGCTTGTCGTTCTCGAAAATGAACTCGACACCCCTGCGTTCGGCATTTACCTGAATGAAGGCGTTGAACTCGTTGCCGGACTTGGCGATCATGCCCTCGACATAGACCTTCTTGCCTTCACGCAGGTCATTCTGCTCCTGCTCTGTCAGTTCCACGCCCTTGATTTCCCTCGGGATGAAGGCATTCTCCGCTTTCATGGCGACAACCTCGTTGGTCAGCTTGTCAATACTGATGAAGGAAGGGATATATTCCCCGTTGCGTCCTTTCAGTTCCACGACACGTCCCATGTTGCCCGTTTCGAGCAGGTTCTTCTTGTCCTCGTCGGAGAAGATGTGTCCGAAATACGGTCGGTCGAGGTCGGGTTTCTGTCGGATACCATGGATGCCGAGCACCACTTCGCCCGCCATGGACTGCTGGAATGACAGACGTGCGTCAGTCCTCAGTACGGCCGAGCCGAAGTTCATGCTGATGGGTACTACCTGGTTGGTCTTGTAGCCACGGAGCATCTGTTCGAGCAGTCCGCGTTCCTGGAGGTATTCACGGGAGATTCCGAAATTCTTTAGCTGTTCCCAGTTGATCATGGACTCGTTGTAACGGTACTGGGGGGACTGGGTCTGCGACTGGCTGTCAGCTGCGGCAGCTTGCTGCCGGGTTTCATTTTTCTTTGCCATTTCTTCTTGATTTTTTTGGTTGATACTTTGGTTTTCCTTGTTGCGCGGAACAATCTCGTACTGCTTGAGAAATTCCTCCACGGCTTTTGTCTTTTTTCCTGCGGCGATGTCCTCGATGGCCTGCTGTACGGCAGGGTCGTCCAGCCTGTCTTCCTTGACGGAGAGGATTCCGAAGCGTGTCGGGTCTTTCAGCTGACTCCAGAAGTTCTTGATGAAGTTCTCGAAGGCATCTGCATAGCGGTCAATCTTCAGGAAGGAGTTCCGGTTCTGCCTGTCGGCGGCTACCGTGTTGAATTTTCCGTCCTGTCCGATTTGCGACACCGCTTCCAGAATCAGTTCCATCTTGTCGAGGATGAACACGATGTCACTCATCTGCTCGTTTTCGGTGACCTGCGGTTTCGGGGGTTCTTCCCGTGCATTTTTCTTTGCCATAATTTTTGATTTTTAGTGTTGATAACTCATGTTGTCAACGCAAATATATAGGAGAAAAATTGATATATAATTGATTTACAATGTGTTAGGATATACATTACATCTTGTGTCATCACATTACACCGCAGGCCGGAGAAAACGGAGTGAAAAAACGGAGTAAAACGGCAGGAAAAGGAGAAAAAGCGAGAGGCGGCAAAGGAAAGGGAAATGACGGGAACAAACCATACAGACAAGGGCATGGCGGTACACGCAGTCGCACGGAAGAAAAGGAAAAACTGTAATTATGCAGAGTTGGGAGCGAGCTGCTTTTGTCCCCCCCTTGATGTGTCCTTTTGTGACAGGAAGCGGATTTTTTTACGGGAATAACCGGATGGCGTAATCCATTGGGACGGCATACGGGAGCATGGTTCTCCCGTCAGATTCTTTTTTATGTTGACCTGTATCTATGCGTCGTAGGTCGCTTCGCTTGCTAAGTCCCGGTCCTTTCCCCAACTCGGACGGCAATACCGGAGCGTTTTTTCGGGCGGAAAATTACCGCAGGGAATTTTGTGTCCCGAAAACCGGAGGCTTGAACGTGGAGGTATTCGCCCTCCGAGTTAACTTCTCTGAAGGGACTTGTCAAGTGAAGCGTGGCTTATGACCGTATATTTTTGAATAAGGATTGCAGAAGTTGTTTTGTATTCGTTATAAAATTTAGGTATAGATTTTTCATTGAGTTATTTTTGATAAAACTATTCGGGGCTGTTCTGGAATTGAAGATATTCCAAAACAGCCCCGAAATGGGTCAATATATTGTTTAATTTATTCTATTTAATCATTATAACAATGATATATATCCACTTGTAACATATTTATTACCTGATACGTTCTTTTTAAGTTTACCATTTACCCATATATTAATCTTAATTAGGGTGTTCTCATCTTGACATCTGGCTTCTATAGAGAAACCATCACCTTCTAATTCATATGTTTTTTCATAATTCTTTTTTATAACAATTCCGGTTTCTCCACCATCCTTTGTTCCATAGATTCTGACTGGTTCATCTGAATTTGTCTCTACTTGTACACGGATGGTGTTTAAATTAGGGGTATCTTTCGAACACGCCTGGCATATAAAAAGACCCAAAAAAACGATTATCAATACAGGCAGATTTCTACATACAATTCGATTTGTTTTCATTGAACAATATTTTAAGTATTATTAATAATTTAATTTAGTTCTCTAATGTATGATAATGTGCTACAACTCTTAGTAATAGCATTAAGAAAATTGAATTATTTTACACTCCATACTAAATCAGTTTAGATATAATTATAAGAAAAAGCAGTTACTTTACGGCTGAATTATATGGTGCAAAGATAAGCAATTCCCTCTCAGGAACCATTGGTAATACTTTGTTTTATTCTTGTAATATAGAAAGTCAAAATACTGATAATCAGCGATATTTAAGAGCTATAATTTGTAATTCAAAGAAAGTCTATTGTAAGGACAAATTCTCTGAAAGGAAAGCTATAATATCAGCACCTTCCTGAGCATTTATCTTCTTTCTGACATTGGTCTTATACTTGTGTACGGAGAATACGCTATTCATCCAGATAGCAGCAATTTCATCCGTCTTAAAACCGGCCATAAGCATGCAGCAGAGTTGAAGTTCCTTTTCATTGAGTGTGGGATATTCCTTTGCCAATTTGGAATAGAACCCATCAAAAGAAAGGTCTATGTATTTATAAAACTGATCCCAATTCATCGTCAGTAAATCATTGCTTTCGATGATATGATGCTTCTCCAAATCCTTAAGAAATTTTGCGCTCTGTACCTGTTGAGTATTTCTTAGTATGGCTATCTTCTTAGCTATTTCGAAGTCTCGCATAATAAAACCTTTCACTTCATCCTTCATGTTTCGCAAATTTTCTAACGAATCAATTTGTCGTTGCAGGACAAGAATCCTATATACCTGTTTTTTGCGAATCCTTATATACACAATTAGCGATATACATACGATTATAAGAAAGCTGATTAGAACATATCTGTATGTTGCGATTTGTTTATTGAATATTCTTTTTTCTTGGATACGGGTATAGCTCTGTATCGCTTCATCCAACGACTGTCCACTAATGTAATCAATAACAGAAGTATAACTCTCCTTTACCTTGTTCAAACAGTCGATCTGTTCTTCCAGGTTATGATTTGCTTTGGCAAACTCGGCACATAATGTATAGAATTCAATTTCTGACAATCTTATATCTTCATCCGTATCATATTTCTTTGCCAATTTTTTGTGCTGTTCTGCTTTTGCCAGATCATTCTTTTTATAATAACAATAGGTCAAGATTGAATGACAGGTAAACAGATGCTTCAGTGATTTCTCTGTTACTAAAGCGTCATTCATCTTTTCTATACATGAATCCAACTGATTCATTTTATACAAAGCAACACCCAGCAGGCGCTTGATGTCATTGTAATAAGTGTTATTCCTGCTGACATCATTTTCTAAATCTTTCAGGATTTCGTATGAGTCGTGGTAGTGTTCCGTATATAACAGGTTTTTTGCAAGTTGGATTTTGGTAGAAATACTCATATCGGCTGGTGCAATATCCTTTATACATTGGTTTGCCAATGTGAGATATTTGACAAATTGGAACATGTTGAATTGATTGATGTACATGTCACCCAAATAGCTGTAGAGATAAAACAGCCATTCTTTATCGCCTTCCTGATTGGCCAGTTCGATGGCTTCTTCTATGACATCTACTTCAAGGGACAGGTCTTTTTCCTTTCTGTACACTCCTGCAAGGAGATATTGAGCCTCTAATTGCTGTTGTGCTAACTTTTCAGCCTTAAAAATCCGAATGCTTGTTTGCAATTGTTCTTTTGATGGGTAACAGTCGTTATTCATGTAATTGAGTGTCAAGGGCGACAATATAAAATCGGTCGCCTCTTTTCCGTTCTTTATTTGAGGAAATCCTGTTGTATCTATTCTCGATAGATACAAGTGTGGATCATTTTCGATGAAAAGTATTTTTTCATCGAAATTATATGTTGATAAATGTCCCCGGTTGCATGAAAGTAGGATACTTATTGGTAAAAGGAGCAAGTATATTTTGAGTTTCATATCATAATTAGTCTTTATGATTACAGATGTGGAAAGTCTGTTTATTGTATTCATTTATCTCTTTCCTATGCAAATATAATGTTTTTCACCGACAATCATCTTGTTATGCAGCGATTTACATTCGGTGCTGACTGCTTTATTCATATGATATCAATAATAAAATGATTATAACTAAATATGTGATTCTGAATAATTTCCAATCATTATAAAGATAGTCTGTCTTTTATGAGAGATTATATGGAATGTTTCATATCTTTGTAGATAGCCGTTGATTTACAATATCTTTGGCGATAATCCGGAAATAATAGTACTAACCGTCAGACAAAAGAACAATCATGGACAAAAAAGATTTGGAAAAACTGTTAATGCGATTCTCTCATTTGGGAGTTTCTCATTCAAAGAATGGTGCATTGTTGATTGGAAAAGCCCCTCATATTGCCGAATATGCCTGGCTTAATATTATGTACCCCTGTATTACAGAAGCAGAAGTATGTGATTTGGAGAAGAAACTGGGATGCGCTATTCCTAAAGTTTACAAGGATTTTCTGATGAATGTATCCAATGGTTTGAACGTAATGAATTGCACATTGGCGTTGCATGGCTGTAGGACGTCATACAACAGGGCTGATTTTGAATCACGTTATCCATTTAATATTAGATTAAAATGTTTGATATGAAAATGCTTTATCTCATTATATTATTAATGTTCTTTTCTTTTGTTTGCGAAGCGAAAGATAAAGAAAGTATATCAGATTCTATAGAAATAGTCAGTCAAATAAAAGCTGATAAAGTATTATCTGCTTTTGATAGTATAAAAGCTGCCAAACTCCTATATTCTATAGAAGACAAATACTATTATGTGATAATTCAGGTATCCACTCTTTATTATAAGGAGTTTTTTATAAGTTTATCAGATAATGGAGATATTGATGAAATACGCTTAATATTATATGAAGATAATACAAGAAGAAAAAGAAAACAAAATAGACAGTATTAGGAATTATTATCAAAAGCTGAGCCTATATTTACGTTTGATAAAAAATTATCAAATGATTATATAACTAGAATACCAAATGCAAAATATATTGGAGAGAGATATTCGTATTTTGTATTAAAAGACTTAAATAATGTAAAATATATAGAGTATCGTTTACCGGTAATAACATTTCCATCTCCTATAAGTGCTTACCTTCTAGCATATTTAATCAGGCGTTTATCAGATGAAATAAAACTCTTAGACCGTTGATTAGTCTTTTGTTTTTTAGTAGGGACATTTAGTAAATAGTTGTCCCTTAAAAAGCCTCCTTATATACTGGTATTCAGTGATTTAATTTGTAAAGATAAGATTAAATGAAAGTACACTCAATAATCATCATAATGTGTTTGAGTTTCCTATTGACAGGATGCTCAAACAAGTCTAAATCTCCAGATCAAACACTATGTTTTGAAGATTTGCCTATTGATGTCAGACTCAAATTTAAGCAAGTTTACAATTACTGCCCTCCTCCTGTTATCAAAGGAAGTGACACAATAGAATATATGCCCCCGCTCATTGAGGCTTATAATATGAATGGAGATACAGTTTCCATCAAATCGTCTAAGATGATGTTTAGTAACTCTTTTACAATCAGTAGTAATGGCAAACGAATAAAATTGGATTTAAATATATTAGAACGCGTTTTCATTATAAAAGGAGATTCTATATATTACCCAATATCCGGGAATGGTATAACCACTGACGGTGAGCCACGTTCGTCTACTGTTAACGTGGATACTTTGCTATTTCAGGTATCAATCATGAAGTGAGATTGTTTTCCTGTTTTGAAAAACTTTATCAAGATTGGTGATCTCGTATCTTACGGTTCAGCCCTGAGCCCCATACAATATGCGGAAAGCAAGTCTATCAATGAGCTATATCAGAAAATATTCAGCACAACAGGAGGGCCGTCAGAGAAAATCATGTTACCTTTGGAATAGAGCGTAACGGAAAGAATATCATAAACTTCCATTAAAATTAGAAAGCGTATGTCACGAAAAATATTAGTTATAGGTACCTTAGTTCTAATATATTCTGCATTTATGATAGTGTTTATATCAATTTTTGATTTGCTCTCAATGTCGGTAAATATAAGTTTTACTGGGTTTCTTATAGAAGAGATTATTCCTCATGCTTCTGCTGTAGTTGCGTTGATATTTCTTATTAGATACATCTGGACTACGAATAAGAAGAAATCAGATACTCTTAAAAGAAATTGATTTTTGTGCCATAAACTGTATAAAATATCATTTAGTTTTCATGAAAAATTATATGAGAAATTTTGCTATCTATTTATTATTGTGTTCATTAACATTATCTGCCTGTCGTCAACACGACAGACAGCACAATTTGGCAAATTGTGATACCGTATTTCTTGATTCCACAAGGATAGAATCTCCAGCTAATTGCAAAGGAACTTTACTTATTGATTCTGCTAAAGTGACTATTTTTGCAGCTGTACTGGGTGCGAATGCAATAAACATTTCAGTATATAAAGACAGAGAAGGCGTTATTGAACAGGAATCGTCTCCATGCCTGAAAGAAAAGCTATCAGAAGCAGAATCGAAGTTAATTATAAAAAGAATCAGTAATGTATTTATAGAGTCTAAAAGTGATATTATCGTTTCTAAAAAATATTTTCCAGAAGTAGTAGTAGCAGACTATCCTTGGTTTACATTTGAAATTTATATAAAGGGAGAGAAAATTGTTAAAGATTATATTGTGGGAACCCGACAAGATCATCATGAAATAACATATTCGCAATCATTTTTAGATTTGTATAATCATTTATTTGAAAAAGCAGAAAGTCTGTATGAGAAAAGTAAATATATGCCATAAATTTTCTAATATGAGAATTTGATATGGATACAAAACGATTAAATTTATTTCAATATCTTTCTACTGCATGGTGGGTATTACAAGGCATTTTTCTGATGTGTATAGCATCTTTTACAGAATTGATATATGTTGAGCTGTTAGTCATTCTTTTTGCAATTTTGAGGAACTGCAAAAAGAAAGTTATAACGATATTGGTTCATATAGGTCTGATAATATATATGGTAATCGCATCTATAACTATTTTTATGGTCATAGCAGTTGCAAGCCCCACCCAAGTTGGACTTGCTTACTTATTGATAATCGGTGTATTCAATATAATATTCTCAATATATGATATAGGCAAACTGTTGTATTATATCTATACTTAAAAATATTGTATTGAGTATCTATATCCTTTTATTCAACCATTTGTAAGCCAAATCGACAGTCTCATATTCACCGAAGCTGAAACATCCTGCTATGACAAAATCCTCCCCGTTTTTGTCAGCCAGCGACAGCAGACTGTCCAGTGTATCGCAGTAGAAGAAGATCTTATCGTCCATTTCCGTATCGGAATCCATGTCCAGGGCTATTCTTGTTTCCAGTGTCTCCAAGGTATCATTCCAGCGTATGGCGCATTCGAGGAAATGCGGTTCATGCCCCTTTTCAGTACGGTACTCCTGATATTTTTCACGGATTTCCTTCTTGATTTCCTCCGGCTTCTTCCAGGAACTGTCATCCACGATTTCAAGACTCAGACCCTCGACAAGCAGACAAGTGCCTCTGTCATATACCATCAGGGTACGTTTTCCCATGTGGTTTTTTCTCAAGTTTTCCCAATCGGGAATGTCCCATCGTTCGGTAGTCCATACTCCCCGATAATTTTCGGGGACAGCGAGATATTCGCTCAGTGTCATTCTTTTCATCTTTCTGTGTATTTATGGTGAAACAAAAAGAACCTTGCAGGTCTTGCAAGGCTCTCCAAATGCGGGATAGCGGTCAAACTCGTTGCAGGCGTCCCAGTCCACGCTCATCGTGTATCCTTTCGGGAAATGTGTGCCGATAAATTTTTCAATCATGGCCCGTTCCTCTTCGTTCAGGCTGCCGTCCTCTTCCGTTCCGTATTCCAGGGCATATATGGCCCATTCGGGAATGTTGTCCCATTCCGTCTGTTTCATGTGCGCTGCCATAGCATACCGTTTATGCGGCAGAAAGTCTGCCGATTATCTCCTGAAGTTCCTGTTCCCATTTCCCGTCGCCATTGCCGAAGGATGGATAGGTAAGCTGGTACCAGTTGTGGTAATCGAAGAGTTTCATCCTCAGCGGATAGTAGTCGAATATTTTCCGGCCGTCCCTAAAGATGCGGATATGATTTATACCTACGTTCATGGCCTGTAGTCCGTGTCCGTTTAGAATCTCATGGAATCTTTCCATCGGGGTGAAGTTGCTTCTGCTCATATCTTTCATTTTTTGAGTTAGACATCTGCGGCTTGTCAAGCCGGTATTTTATTTCTTGCCTGCCTTTCTGTCCCGTGCCGGATTGCGCAAGGCTTTGCGAAAAAATACCGGAGCACTCGTGCGAGGATGATTTTTTCAGCAAACCACGGAGGGGCCCGGCCTTGCACAATCCAGCGGGCACGGGACGACCTTTGCAGGCGGAAATAAAACAGCGGTCTCCCTTTTTCTCTATTTTCAGTCATTGTTTTCTTCTCCCTCCTGCTGCGGGATGAGGTGTCTCAGCTCCGGATCATTTTTTATTCTTTCCATTTCTTCTTCTATTATCTGCAAGACATCCGCCTTTATCTGCGAGTAGTTGCGGTCAATCTGCTGCTGCATGATATCGTTTCCGTCCGCGTCCCTGAACTCGTTGATGACAGGAATTTTCTTGTAGGCTTTCATCTCTTCCGATACCTTTGCGCTGTCCACGATGATGCGGGCATGGAAAATCTTCTGGTCTATCTCTTCCCCGAAATTGTCTGCCACGCTGCCAACGAATGTACCCTGCGAAAGATTGGCTATCTTGGAAGCGGGTATCAGGGAATCAAGCTGCGTGTTGATGGAAGTCGAAGTGTCCTGACGGTTGATGGATATGGACTGCCGCTGCTGGAGAATCTTGCCGAACCGTTCCGACAGTGATTTTGCCGTTTCTCCGACCACCTGTCCGCTGAAGATATTGCCCACCGTGTTCTGGATAACCTTCGCCTCCTTGTCGCCGTAGTCACGTGCAAGCTGCGAGAAGTCCTGGAAGCCGAGACAGACGGCCACCTTGTTGCTTCGGGCGGTCGCAATCAGGTTGTCGATACCACGGAAATAGATGGTCGGAAGCTCGTCGATGATGATGGAACTTTTCAGTTGTCCTTTCTTGTTCACCAATTTGACGATGCGCGAATTGTACAGGCCGAGAGCCGCCGAATATATATTCTGCCTGTCCGGATTATTGCCCACGCAGAGGATTTTGGGGTGTTCGGGATTGTTCAGGTCAAGGGTGAAATCGTCTCCCGTCATCACCCAGTAAAGCTGTGGCGAGATCATTCGCGAAAGAGGGATTTTCGCACTTGCTATCTGGCCCTGGAGCTGGTCTTGAGCTCCACCTTGCCATGCGTCCATAAAGGGAGAAAGATAGTTTTCGAGGGACGGATAAGAGGTAAGAATCGTGAAGATATCGGCATACGGCTTGTTAAGAAATTCGATTGCATGAGGGAACGTGCAATACTTTCCGTCCTTGTAAATCCGCAAATACCAGATGATTGCGGCAAGCAGGATAATCGGTGACTCCACGAAAAAATCACCCTGTTTCTGTATCCAGGTCTTGTTCAGGTTGAGCATTATCGTGTAAGCTGACTCATAGGCATCCGATATGTCCGCCATGAATCTTGGATTGATTGGATTGCATCGGTGGCTGCGTCTGGGGTCGTCGAAATTGATGACATAGAATTCCGGCTTGACTTTGTAATGTTGTCTGTGCTTGAGCAGATGGTTGTAGGCTATCTCCGAAAGGTCCGGAAACTTGTAGTCATAGATATACATGGCAAAGGATTTCTCAATCTGCTGTTTGATGTAGTTGTTTACCACGGCATAGCTCTTTCCGGAGCCGGGTGTTCCCAGTACGATAGAGGCTCTGAACGGGTTTACGATGTTGATCCAGCCGTCCCATTCCTTGCCCTGATAGACAAATTTCGTGGGCAGGTTGACGGAATACTCGTTTTCCATAAGCTTTGTTTCCTGCATGAAACTTTCGTTGGCGGTGTTGAATACGTCTTCCATGAGGTTGTGTTTCAGCATACGGCTGATCCATATTCCCGACATAAGCAGGAGAATGTAGCCTGCGGTGAGCGTCAGCGTATATACGGTAGCATTCACTGTCGTACTGAACGGCAGGTCGAGCATCCACCAGTTCATGAAGAACAGGACGATGCCGCCGAGGAAGGCGGCGTATATTTTCCGCCACGTCATCTTCTGGTTCTTGACACCTTTCGTACCCAGACACGAAAGTCCCAGGAATATGAAGGCGAACACTTTCGTCACGAGTAGGTTGCTGAACAGTCCTGCCGTCCTCTGGAAGTTCAGCAGAATCCTGTCCACGACTCCGATGTTGATGCCCATATCCACGAATGCGCTGTAGCAGAACCAGTAGACATGGATCACAATAAACACGATGGAAATGGCACGCATGAACTCCATGACCTTGGCCAGTCCTCTTAAATCATCTTCTTGTTGCATAACTGTAAAAATTTTGATGGTTGGTAATTGACAATCAGGATATGCCGCGTGAACGGCGTTTCTTCTTTTTCTTGCGTTGCAGTCTGCGGGCGAGTGCCTCCTCCTGCGGGTCCGGTCCGTTGATGTCGGTACTGAATATTCCGAAAGCCTGCTCGATGGTGCTTTCCATGTTGTCGGAAAGGCTCTCCCGTGTGGAGGCATATTGTCCGGTGGATTCCGGCTCCGGAAAATCCTGCGGCCTGTTAAAAAGCTGTTCGAAGGCGTTGGCGGAAAACTTCTTGCCCAGACGGGAACCGTTATATACCTCACGGTTTCTGTGGTCTATGAAGGTCACGCCGTAGATACGGCCTTCCTCGTTTTCCCTGAACACCACGTCAATGCCCTTTTCCCCGAGCAGCCGGATGAAATCTTCCCGGTTTCCTCGGCAGCCGTGCATGGCCAGCGTGACGGCATCATGGATTTTCGGCTGCCACTTCCGGTTTCTGAAATCTCGGACATTGACGGCAATCCTTTTTTCTATCCCTTCGTAGCCGAAGCGCTTGCCGATGAGCGAAGACTTGATGGGCGTGCATACCGGCCTACCCGCATCGTCCGTCAGGGTATATACGATACCGTTGTAGGGTGAGCCTTCAAATTCTCCCCGAACCTGTTTGGCCTCGATGTTGAAGCATGAGAGCATGGCACTGAACTCCCCGAATGTCTGGAAGCGGTAGGCGGTGAACACACTTTTGAGGATATTACCGACCTGACGTTTCACGTCCCCGTCCCGGTAGTCCGCTTTCTTTAGATACGGTGCCAGCAGTTCGTTCCGCTTGTCTGCCACAGGTTTGAGCCCGAATTTGTTTTCCAGTTCCCGGCAGGCTTTCATCGAGCGGTTCCATTCGTATGCGTCACTGATTTTCTCGCCGTTCTCCTTCACGCAGGTGGAGACGATATGGACATGCCTGCGGTCAATGTCTTCGTGCAGATAGACGATGTAGGGCTGGTCGCCGTAGCCCATCTTCTGCATGTACTCGCGTGCCAGTTCCGCGAACTGCCCGTCCGTGAGGCGGTCGTCCACCGATGGGTTCAGGGAGATATGCAGTACCGGCTTCTCCGTGTTTCTGTTGGCGGCGAGGTAGCTCTCGAAAGCCCACAGGGTCTGCTGCATGACATTGTGGGGATTTCCGCTGAGGTCGGTAATCATGCGGTTACCCGCGATGATACGGGCGGTTGCCTCGTCCACTTTACGCTGGTTGTAGATGACCGCCCCGTAGAGCGATACACCCCTGTTGATCTTAGCCACCATTCTGCTGTTCCTCCTTCTTTCTTTTTATAAGGTATTCCTCCTCGAACTCCCGGGTAAGCATGATGATCCGCTTGCTCAGCACCACCAGGTCGATGGTGGCCTTCTCCAGATTGCGGAGCAGGACGAACGCCCGCTTCTCGCCGAAATTGGACTTGACTGCCTTCACCGTCTGGTTGTAGTTGTTGCCGATGGCCTGGAACTGGTGGTAGAAATTTGTCAGCCTGATGTAGTAGTCCATCGCCGCCTTGTCGATTCTGACCACCTTCATTTCGCGCCCGAAAATCATCGCCTTGATGAATCTTGCCCGTTGTTTCATCCCGGATTTTTCAAACAGCAGCTCGAAATTTCCGTTCTCTTCCGAAGTCAGTTTGATACCGTAGCGGAATACTGCCGGGTCGGTCTTCGGTTTTCTGCCCGTGCTTCTTCTTGTTCTTCTTTTACTGTTTTCTTCCATACGCATTGAGATTTTCTGTTTCTGATTTTACGTCATGGATTTCCGACTTTGGAGGAAATCCCTCCCGAGCCTTCAGGCGAGTGGCAAGTTTGTTTTGGGATGCCCGAATCATTTCGGGCTGCCCAAAACACAACTTGCTATGTTCGCTTGAACATGAATTTGCCTGAAGTCAAATTGAGTTTTGACCTTCAACCTCATTCTTCGGCTTCGGGGATAGCTCCATCCGGCATCCGTTCCGTTGTCGGTGGCAAAGTTACGGCGGTATATCTATCTGTAAAACAGTATATTATATGTAACAAGATGTCATTTGATGACACGGGTCGTCACCTCGCCCGAAACATAGTGCCGGTATGAAAATTTTCCTTTTTATTTGCGGCATGAACGACAGAATATGTGCGGTAAAGAGTGTCTGAAGGACCTGCTGACTGACTGTCTGGATGAGAGAATGTATGACTGGAATGATGCACGAATGGAGTACTGCACACAGGCAGTAAGGAATGTCTGACAGACTTGTGATGTGCAGTAATGACCGTCAGACTGAATGGATTAGATACCGTATTACGGCATATATCCAGTCATTCCTTACTTACTGGAATACTGAATCCGATTAATGTTTAACTATAAAAAAGAAAGAAAAATGAAAAAAGACACAGTTTTAGTTGCCGTTTGCAACCAGAAAGGCGGAGTGGGTAAATCGACCATGACGATTATGCTTGCCGGGTATTATCATTACCTGAAAGGACTGAATGTAGCTGTCATCGACTGCGATTATCCGCAGTTCAGTCTGGTCCGTATGAAAGAGAGGGATATGCGTACTGTTGAAAACAGTGATTATTTCAAACAACTGTTGAAATCCCAGTACGAACGTATCCGGAAGAAAGCCTATACGATTGTCGGCTCAAAAGCGGAAAATGCCCGTGATGCCGCGGAGAAACTTATGAATAATGGGAATTACGATTTGATTATCGTGGACTTGCCCGGAACAGTGAATTCTTCCGGCGTAATCAACACCATCGTGAACATGGACTATGTGATAACCCCGATTATTCCTGACCGTATTGTAATGCAAAGCAGTCTTTCGTTCTCAACTATCGTATGGGACTATGCCAAGACAAGCAAGGAAGCTCCCTTGCGAGAATTCCTCTTTTTCTGGACCCGTAAAGATGCCCGCGCTTCCACGGAAGTTTTCGACGCTTACAATATCATCATGCAAAAATTGGAATTTACGGTATTGGATACCATCATCCCGGAAACCAACCGCTACAACAAGGAACTATCCTTGACAACCCGAAACTTCTTTCGTAGTACCTTGTTTCCTCCTCCAGCCAAATCGTTGAAGGGTAGCGGGCTGACAGAATTGGCGGAAGAACTATTGGTCAAATTCAAAAAATAAATACTATGGCAAAAAAACAAGTAACCGTGAACGAAGAGATGATCAGAGGCATTATGGCCGGGGATATACCCAATTATGGGAAAGACATATCCGTGGATGATGTAATAACCACTGATGAATCCGATGGGAATGAGTGCGAAGCGGACAATCCGGGACCTGTAACTGTTGAGAAAAGTACAGGCAAACCAAAAAAACGAAAGGACGTCACGGATTCGTACCGCAAAGAGTTCCTTTCGGGAGGAAATGTTCTGCAAAGGCAGCAGGCTTATATCGGTATCGACAATTATCGGCTTATACAGAAATTCTTATCGGTTGTAGCCCCCAAAATCAGTATGTCGAAATTCATTGACAATGTACTGACCGCTCATTTCGAGCAATATAAGGAGGAAATAGACGGCCTCTATTATAATCAAATCAATAATGAACCTTTATATAAAAAATAATTATGGGAGACTTTTTTGACACTATGACTATTGTAGTCGTTATTATCATGGTATTTATTGTATTAGTGATAGCCATTCATGCTTCTGCAAGGCTTATACAAATGACTTTCGGCAGAAAGTCCGGTTTGAAACAAAAGGATACAGCCAAATCAAATGAGGCTGTGAAAAATGCAGAACCGGTAAACCTTCCTGAACAAAAGAAAGAATCGCCCGGCATTGATGAGCGATGTGCCATTTACAAAGAAAAATACCTTACTTGTAAACCGTTGGCAAAGCGGGCACAAGTCTGTATCGAGCAGGAGAATGCCTGTATAATCAAATACATGCTTTTGGTCATAGACCCCAAAGCTACCATGTCCGGCTACATCAATAATATTGTGGACGAGCATCTGAAAAAATATTCACCTGAGATTATAAAATTGTACGAAGAAAAGAAAGCTGATTATGGAAATTAAAATTTATTTCGCAGTCAAAGTCCTGTGCGCTATCTTCATATTATACAGATTGTGGATATTCATTTTCAGCCAGCAAGTGTATGACGCATGGGAGAAAGTGTACCATATGATGCGTATAGCCCGTATCAAGTTATGGAAATATCGTAAAGAATATCGGATATACAGGGAAAAGAAAGCCGAAAAAGCCAGGAAAAAGGCAAGGCGTAAGAAAAATGTGCCGGAAACAAAAGTGGTACAGGAGAAGCCTGTAACTGTAGAACGGCCTTCTCAGGTTGACGATAATGACGTGATTGGCAAGACCAGAATCGTCTATCTGGAAGACCCTGATGTGGCAAGAAAAAAGCCAACACATTCCGAACCATTGGTTAGGGAACCTATAGAAGAAGATGAAGAAATCAATCCCGAGGATGTGGTACAGGAAAACAAAGGGTTGACCAAGGAGGAAAAGGAAGAACTTATGGCTCCGGTGGGTGCGGAACCTGATCCTGATTTCAACACGGCAATGACATTCGAGGAAATGAATAATGTTGTGGAAGTGTTGACTTCCGCTACCCGTGATGAACAGAAGGCTTTTCGTGCGAGCATGACAATTTATCACAAGTTATCCGGTACGGAAATATTGAATCTTCTTGAAAACGAAATCGGATGCCAGCATAAAATCGGGCATCTGCTCAACGAATATCTGGATGAAGCCGGAAAACCGCTTTTAAGACGAAGGGGTACTCCGAAGAAAAAAGAAGTTTTCGATATAGGTAAATTCGTTTAATTGTTTCTTTTGTTGCCATATTTTTGGGGGCATGTCGATGTGATATCGGCGTGCCTTCTTCATTTTCAGAAAACAACGTCGGATAAAATACAAATAGTCATATCCTTATCATAATGGCAAGATTCGTACCTTTGCAAAAAATGAATGATTATGGCAGTAACAAAAGCAATATTGGAAAAATGGATGGCTGCCCAGAAGCGTCACCGTCTGTCGGACAGGCATGTGCAGATGGCACGTGAACTTGGTCTGAATCCTGACAAACTCGGGAAGATTGACAACCACAGACAGGAGCCGTGGAAAGCTCCGCTTCCACAGTTCATAGAGAATATCTACTTCAAGAGGTTCAAGCGCGATCAGCCTGAAACTGTCAGGCCGCTGAAACAGATTCTGAAGGAAATGGAATTCAAAAAGAAGCTGCAAAAAGAGAAAAAGGAGGAACAGAGGAAACAGCGTGTCTTCTCTTCCGATTCAGCAGCAGAGTAAACTGCGTTCACATGACATGAAGCGAAGTCTGAAAGCCGCCCGGTTTTCAGACTTCGCTTTTTTGATTCTGACAAGTTGCAGCGTTCTCATTTTTTCATGGAGAGTGCCCGTTTTTATATTCTCCTTTTTTCAATCGGCTGCCAAAAATTCTTTTTCATATCGCTTGGAAATCCCTTTCCGATGTAACGTAATGACACCCGATGTCACGCATCGTCAGTGTTGTAAATCAATGAATTAAGCGTTATATATTCGTGGTCGAAATCATTTTTTGTCTCACCAATTAAAAGTTTCGACACATGAAAAAAAGATTCTTTTTTGCAGCCATGATGCTGCTTGCAACGACAGGGGCTTTCGCCCAGGGTAACGGTATCGGCGGTATCACTGAAGCCACCAACATGGTCACTTCCTATTTCGATCCGGGAACCAAACTGATTTATGCCATCGGAGCCGTGGTCGGCCTTATCGGAGGCGTGAAGGTCTATTCCAAGTTTTCCTCGGGAGATCCCGACACCTCCAAGACGGCAGCCAGCTGGTTCGGCGCCTGTATCTTTTTAATCGTAGCCGCCACAATCTTACGCTCATTCTTCCTCTGATTATGGCGGAGTATCCTATCAACAAGGGAATCGGCCGCAGCCCTGAGTTCAAGGGGCTGAAAAGCCAGTACCTGTTCATCTTCGCCGGCGGACTGCTCGCCCTGTTCGTCCTGTTTGTCATCATGTACATGGCAGGCATAGACCAGTGGGTATGTATCGGTTTCGGTGTCATCTGCGCCTCGGTGCTTGTCTGGGTGACTTTCCGCCTGAACGCGAAATACGGTGAATGGGGACTGATGAAATTGCAGGCGCTGCGCCGCCATCCCCGCTACATCATCAGCCGGAAGGGTTTCCTCCGGTTGATTTGTCCAACCCCGAAAAAACGAAATGTATGAGAAATGTAATGAAAGCCGCCACACTGGAAAACCGGTTTCCGCTGATGTCCGTCGAGCACGGGTGTATCATCAGCAAGGATGCCGACATCACCGTGGCCTACAGGGTGGAGCTGCCGGAAGTGTTCACGTTGACACGCGCCGAGTACGAGGCCCTCCATTCCACATGGGCGAAGGCTGTCCGGGTTCTGCCGAACTACAGCATCGTCCACAAGCAGGACATCTTCATTGAGGAGAGCTACAGACCTGATATCTGCCGGGATGACCTGAGTTTCCTCAGCCGCAGCTTTGAAAGACATTTCAACGAGCGGCCGTACCTGAACCATACCTGCTATCTGTTCCTGACAAAGACCACGAAGGAACACAGCCGCACGACAAGCAGCTTCAATGCCCTCACGCGCGGGTTCATCATCCCCAAGGAGATGCAGGACAAGGATACCGTCGCACGCTTTCTGGAATGCTGCGGGCAGTTCGAGCGTATCGTGAACGACAGCGGTCTGCTCCGCATGGTAAGGCTGACGGACGAAGAGATTACCGGTACGGAAACCTCCGCGGGCATTATCGAAAAGTATTTTTCGCTTTCGCAGGAAAATACGACCAGCCTGCAGGACATCACTCTCGGAGCCGGGGAAATGAAGGTCGGCGACAACCTGCTCTGCCTGCATACCCTCTCCGAAACGGAAGACCTGCCGTCATCCGTGGGTACGGACAGCCGTTATGAACGGCTGTCCACGGACCGCAGCGACTGCCGCCTGTCCTTTGCCGCACCGATAGGGATACTGCTCACGTGCAACCATATCGTGAACCAGTATCTCTTCATAGACGATTCGGCGGAGAACCTGAGGAAATTCGAGCAGACCGCCTGCAACATGCACTCGCTGTCCCGTTACAGCCGCTCCAACCAGATCAACCGTGAATGGATTGAGGAGTATCTGAACGAGGCGCACAGCAAGGGACTCACTTCCATCCGTGCGCACTGCAATGTCTTTGCATGGAGCGACGACCGGGAGAAGCTGAAGCGTATCAAGAATGATGTGGGTAGCCAGATTGCCCTGATGGAGGCCAAGCCCCGCCATAACACGGTTGATGCGCCGACACTCTTCTGGGCGGCCATCCCCGGCAATGCCGGCGATTTCCCGTCAGAGGAAAGCTTCTACACCTTCATCGAGCAGGCCCTGTGCCTGTTCATCGGGGAAACGTCCTACAAGGATTCGCTCTCGCCGTTCGGCATCCGCATGGTGGACCGTCTGACCGGAAAGCCTGTCCATCTGGACATTTCCGACCTGCCGATGAAGAATGGTACGATTACCAACCGCAACAAGTTCATCCTCGGACCTTCGGGCAGCGGAAAGTCATTTTTCACCAACCACATGGTGCGCCAGTATTACGAACAGGGAGCGCATGTGCTGCTGGTGGACACGGGAAATTCCTATCAGGGACTGTGCAGCCTTATCCATGCCCGAACGCATGGCGAGGACGGCATCTATTTCACCTATGAGGAGAGTGATCCGATAGCCTTCAATCCTTTCTACGTGGAGGACGGTGTGTTTGACATCGAAAAGAAGGAGTCCATCAAGACGCTTATCCTTACCCTGTGGAAACGTGACGATGAGCCGCCGACACGTGCCGAGGAGGTGGCACTCTCCAATGCGGTCAATCTCTTTCTGGAGAAGATACGCACGGACAGTACCGTAGTTCCGTCCTTCAATACCTTCTATGAGTTCATCCGAGACGAATTTCAGGAAATCCTGAAGACCAAGCGTACACGGGAGAAGGATTTTGACGTGTGGGGGTTCTTGAATGTGCTGGAACCTTATTACAAGGGTGGCGAGTATGACTTCCTGTTGAATTCCGACAGACAGCTTGATTTGCTTGGCAAACGGTTTATTGTCTTCGAGCTGGACAATATCCGTGACAACAAGGTGCTACTTCCGATTGTCACCATCATCATCATGGAAACTTTCATCAGCAAGATGCGAAAGTTGAAAGGTATCCGAAAGATGATACTTATTGAGGAATGTTGGAAGGCATTGGCATCCGCCAATATGAGCAACTATATCCGCTACCTTTTCAAGACCGTCCGAAAGTTTTTCGGAGAGGCTGTTGTCGTTACCCAGGAGGTGGAAGACATCATTTCGTCACCCATCGTCAAGGGAACCATCATCAACAACAGCGACTGCAAGATTTTGTTGGACCAGAGGAAGTATGTCAACAAGTTCGATGAAATCCAGTCCCTGCTGGGCCTGACCGACAAGGAACGTGCTCAGATTCTCTCCATCAACATGGCCAACAGCCCGTCCCGCAAGTACAAGGAAGTGTGGATAGGTCTCGGCGGAACACAGTCGGCGGTCTATGCCACCGAGGTCTCGCCGGAAGAGTACTGCACCTACACGACCGAGGAGACGGAAAAGCTTGAAGTAATGCGGCTTACCCGGAAGCTGGGTGGCAATATCGAGCTGGCAATCAAGCAGCTGGCCGAGAGCAAGAGGAAAAAGTGAAATCATTTATCAACCCATTAAACTTCTGAATTTATGTATAGCGATCTGGAATCTAATGAAAGCAAACGCCGTGAGGTCGTGTCATCCCTCTACTGGTCCCTGATGCAGGGCTGGAATATTCCTCTTTCCATACAGGACTATTACGGGCTCACGGAGGATTACCGTCTGTTCCATCAGCTTGAAGGGATGGCTCCTGACGAATACCTGCGGAAGAGGCAGACGGGGGAAGTACCCGACATTCTGGAGGTGGATGCAAGACTGACACACGCGGTGGAGAAGATTTTTGAAAGTGTATGTCCCCGTCCTCCGGCTGAATACCTTGACAAGCTGAACGGGGAACTGGAGAGGCTGGGCAGTATTGCCGCCTCGCCGGGTTCCGTACATGACCCGATACATATCCGCCCGGATTTTCTCGTGAAATACGGCATTGACAGGAGCAGTCCGGAGGATGTGATACGGAAACAGGCGGAGAAGGCTTACCGGGAACTGGATGCCCGATTTGTCAGGATGACCGGCAGACGTCCCTATGCGGACGAGTTCTTCAGGAATATCAGGCCTGCCCGCACGGTCTCTTCGGAAACAACACTGCGGAGAAAACCGCACATCAACGTCCGTCCTAAGCCGAAAGGCCGCAAGATGGGACTCTGAACTAACGGAAAAGATTTATCAACCATTAAAGATTAACGACATGAAGAAAAGAATTCTGACAGCCTTATGCTGTATCTGCCTCCTTTCGGCAGGCAGGGCACACGCCCAATGGGTAGTGACCGATCCCGGGAATCTTGCCCAGGGCATCATCAATGCCGCCAAGAACATCGTCCACACGTCATCGACGGCTGGCAACATGCTCAACAATTTTCAGGAGACGGTCAAGATTTACAAGCAGGGCAAGGAGTATTATGACGGCCTTAGGAAAGTGAAGAATCTGGTACGCGATGCCCGCAAGGTGCAGCAGACCATCCTGATGGTCGGCGACATCACGGAAATCTATGTGACCAGTTATGAGCGTATGCTCAGTGACCCTTATTTCACCCCTGAGGAACTGAGTGCCATCGCCCTCGGCTACACGAAGCTGCTGGAGGAGAGTGCCAATCTGCTGACGGACCTGAAGACGGTGGTCAACGAGAACGGCCTTTCGATGAACGACAAGGAACGTATGGACATCATCGACCGTTGTTATACCGACATGCTGCAATACCGCAGTCTGGTGCAGTACTATACCAACAAGAACATCGGCGTGTCGTACCTGCGTGCCAAGAAACAGAATGATCTTGACCGTGTGATGGCTCTGTACGGTTCACCCAACGAACGCTACTGGTAATTTCAAGGAGGATTGCTTATGGTATTGTTGGCTGTGAATTTTGACAATCTGCACCAGATCCTGCAAAGTCTGTACACGGACATGATGCCGCTCTGTTCGCAGATGACCGGCGTGGCCAAGGGCCTTGCCGGATTGGGAGCCCTCTTTTATGTGGCGTATCGTGTCTGGCAGTCGCTGGCCAGGGCCGAACCTATTGACGTGTTCCCTTTGCTGCGTCCGTTTGCTCTGGGTATCTGCATCATGTTTTTTCCGACCATCGTGCTGGGTACGCTCAACAGCATTTTGTCACCCGTCGTGACCGGAACGCACAGGATTCTGGAGACGCAGACCTTTGACATGAATGAGTATCGGCAGCAGAAGGACAAGCTGGAGATTGAGGCGATGCGGAGGAATCCCGAGACGGCCTACCTGGTGGACAAGGAGGCTTTTGACAACAAACTGGATGAACTGGGAGCTCTGGACGCTATCGAGGCTTGCGGTATGTATGTGGACCGTGCCATGTACAACATGAAGAAGTCCGTGCAGAATTTTTTCCGTGAGCTGCTGGAACTGATGTTCAATGCGGCCGCGCTTGTGGTGGACACGCTAAGGACATTCTTTCTGATTGTCCTTTCCATTCTCGGACCGATTTCCTTTGCCATTTCGTGCTGGGACGGCTTTCAGGCCTCGCTGAGCCAATGGTTTGTCCGCTATATCAGCATCTATCTGTGGCTGCCCGTCTCTGATCTTTTCAGCAGCGTGCTGGCACGCATACAGACCCTGATGCTTCAGAGGGACATCGAGCAGCTGTCCGACCCCAACTTCATTCCGGACAGTTCCAATGCCGTGTACATCACGTTCCTGATTATCGGCATCATCGGGTATTTCACGATTCCGACCGTGGCCAACTGGATCGTGCAGGCCGGTGGAGGAGCAGGAAATTACGGCAAGAACGTGAATCAGGCTGCTTCCAAGACAGGCTCCATTGTGGGCGGTGCCGCAGGTGCTACTGTAGGAAATGTGGCCGGAAGACTAATCAAGTAACAATCATAAAACGAATAAGAATGGAATTCAAATCATTGAAAAATATCGAGACCAGCTTCCGGCATCTGCGCCTGTTCGGAATCGTCTATCTGGGTGTCTGCACCCTGCTTGTGGGTTATTCCGTGTGGAAGGCATACAGTTTTGCCGAAGCCCAGCGCCAGAAGATCTATGTGCTGGATGAGGGGAAGTCGCTCATGCTCGCCCTCTCGCAGGACCTGGAGCAGAACCGTCCCGTAGAGGCAAGGGAACATGTCAGACGTTTCCATGAGCTGTTCTTCACGCTGGCCCCTGACAAGAGTGCCATCGAGGGGAACGTGCAGCGTGCCATGTTCCTGAGTGACCGTTCCGCCTATTCTCATTACGGGGATCTGGCCGAACAGGGTTATTACAATAGAATAATTTCGGGCAATGTCAGCCAGCGTATCGAGATAGACAGCGTGAAATGCGACTTCAACACCTATCCGTATGATGTCATGACATACGCACGCCTTTTCATCATCCGTGAGAAGAGCGTGACGGAACGCAGCCTTGTCACGCATGGCAGGTTGCGGAATTCCACCCGCAGTGACAACAATCCGCACGGGTTCATCCTGGAAGGGTTCCACGTGCTGGAGAACAGGGATATCAGAATGTATGACAGATAAAACAATGTATGTATGAGAAAAATGTATGTAAAGTTCAAGGAATGTATCGGGGGCAGGCTGCGCGGCCTTTGTGACAGACTCACACCCCGTCAGAGGGCAATCGCCGTCATCGTGATGGTTTCCCTTTTCGCGCTGGTGAATTTCTACATGATTTTCCGTGCGATTTATGACATCGGACGGGAGGATGCCCGGCAGGACATCATCAGGATAACCCCACTTGAGGTTCCCGACTTTGTGCCTGCGGATACCCTCTCCGATATGAAAGTCCGTGAGATGGAAGAGTTTTTTAACCAGTTCAACAAGTAAGATTATGAGTACAGATGCAGAAAAATTGAAACAGAAGCAGAAAATCAGGAAATATCTGGTTTTCACAGGCATGTTCCTGCTGTTCCTCGGGTGCATGTGGCTAATTTTCGCCCCGTCCGAAAAAGACAGGCAGGAGGCGGAAAGGAAGACGGGCTTCAATGCCGAACTTCCCGATCCGAAAGGTACGGGTATAGAGGCGGACAAGATGGCTGCCTATGAGCAGGCAGACATGATTCGCCGGCAGGAGGAGAAGAAGCGTACGCTGGCCGACTTCTCCGCCCTGACCGATGGACACAGACAGGATAATGTCCCGAAGACAGAACCGGCGCAGGACATTGCAAGTGAAAATGAAAGCCGTGCGTACAATTCAGGAGGAAACGGCAGGACGGGAGCCTTCGCCTCTTCAGCCTCGGCTTACAACGACATCAACGCCACTCTCGGCAGTTTTTACGAGAGTCCTGAGGAAGACCCGGAAAAGGAAGCCCTGAAAGCAGAGGTGGAACAGCTCAGACAGGCTGCCGCAGCGCAGACGGCCGGACCGAGCTACGAGGAACAGGTGGCTCTGCTGGAGAAGTCCTATGAACTTGCCGCCAAATATATGCCTTCGGGCGGCAGCACGGGAACAGCGGACAGTCAGGAGACGGAAAGTCCCTCAAGGGAGAGGAAGGCGAAAGCCGTTCCCGTCGGGCTGGTGTCCTCTCCGGTCGTGTCGTCCCTTCCTCAGCCTCTTACCGATTCGGTACAGTTCGCGAGGCTGCTTTCCGGTACGGATATCGGCTTCCATACGGCTGTGGGCAGTGCCGGGACACAGGTGGCAAGGAATACCATACGGGCCTGTGTGCATGGCGACCAGACCGTTATCAGCGGACAAAGCGTGCGTCTCAGGCTGCTGGAGGCCATGCGTGTGGGAAGATATGTGCTTCCCCGCAATACCCTGCTGACCGGTGAGGGACGTATCCAGGGCGAGCGGCTTGGCATTGAAATCCTGCAGGTCGAATATGACGGCAATGTCATTCCCGTGGAACTGACCGTGCTGGACAGTGACGGACAGGACGGGATATTCATTCCCGGTTCGACGGAGGCGAATGCGGTAAGGGAAGTGGCCGCCAACATGGGACAGAATCTCGGCACGACCATCTCCATCACCAACCAGTCGGCAGGCGACCAGCTTCTCTCCGAGCTTGGACGAGGGGCCATACAGGGCGTGTCGCAGTACATCTCCAAAAAGATGCGCGAGGAGAAGGTACACCTCAAATCAGGCTACGGACTGATGCTTTATCAGAACAACAATCAATAACCCATTAAAACAGTAAAGACATGAAAAAGATTCTTTTGATGCTTGCCCTCGCAGGCGGCGTTGCAAGTGCACATGCACAGTCGGCTGATACCACGGCCGTAAACGATTTGACCCTGAAGGCGGATATCTATCCGCAGCAGGAGGACGGCGACCTCTATCACGGGCTGTCCAGAAAGCTCACCTTTGACCGGATGATTCCGCCTTACGGTCTGGAAGTGACGTATGACAAGACGACCCATATCATCTTTCCCTCGGCTGTCCGTTACGTGGATCTCGGTTCTCCGAATCTGATTGCGGGCAAGGCGGACGGTTCAGAGAATGTAATCAGGGTAAAGGCTACCAGAAAGAACTTCCGTGAGGAGACCAACATGTCGGTGATTACCGAAAGCGGAAGTTTCTACACCTTCAATGTGAAGTATGCCGACGAGCCTCTGCTGCTCAATATCGAGATGGCCGATTTTATTAATGATGGCAGCGAGGTGAACCGCCCGAACAATGCCCTTGACATCTACCTGAAGGAACTCGGCAGCGAGTCGCCCAAGCTGGTACACCTTATTTCCAAGGCCATCCACAAGGATAACAGACGCCACATCAAGCATATCGGAAGCAAGGCGTTCGGCATCCAGTACCTGCTGCGCGGGCTCTATACCCATAACGGGCTGCTCTATTTCCACACCCAGGTGAAGAACACGTCGAATGTGCCTTATGAGGTGGATTTCGTGACGTTCAAGATTGTGGACAAGAAGGTACTCAAGCGCACGGCTATACAGGAGCAGGTGATATTTCCACTGCGTGCCTACAACTATGCCACGGCTGTTGCCGGAAAGAAGGACGAGCGTACGGTCTTTGTCTTTGACAAGTTCACCATTCCCGCCGACAAGATGCTGGTGGTGGAGATGCACGAGAAGAGCGGAGGCCGTCACCAGACCTTCACCGTGGAGAGTGAGGACATCGTGAGAGCGAGGGTGATCAATGAACTTAAAGTGAAATGACCATGAAGAAGTATCTGTTTCTTTTTGCCGTATGCGTATCGCTTGCCCTGTCATCGGGGCAGGCATATGCCCAGCGTTACCTTCCCGGAATGAAGGGTGTGGAACTCAGGGGAGGCTTTGCCGGAAACCTGAAATCACCTGTTGACTGGTACACGGGCTTTGCCGTGTCGGGATATACGAAAAGGGCCAACCATTGGGTGGCTGGCGTGGAATATCTGCTGAAGAACTACGGCTATCGCGGGACCTTCGTTCCACGGGCCCAGTTTACTGCCGAGGGCGGTTATTACCTGAAGTTCCTGTCCGACCCGGCGAAGATATTCTTCCTTTCTGTCGGCGGTTCTGCCCTGGTGGGATATGAGACACTGAACTGGGGAGAAAGGCTACTGTATGACGGGGCGAGACTTCATGACAGTGATGCCTTCATCTATGGCGGAGCCCTAACGCTGGAGATGGAAAGCTATGTGACGGACCGTATCGTGCTGCTTGCCCATGTGCGCGAACGTGTGCTATGGGGCAGTTCTCTGGGAAAGTTCACGACACAGTTCGGGCTTGGAGTCCGTTTCATCTTCAATTAGACGCCTATGGATATAGAGATGATAAGAGGTATTCCCATTGAGGAATTCTTGTCCCGTCTGGGACATAAGCCCGTCAGAAGGCACGGCGACGAATGCTGGTATCTCTCCCCGTACCGTGAGGAAAGGACACCTTCGTTCCATGTGAATACCCGTAAGGATGTATGGCATGACTTCGGTACCGGGCATGGAGGCGACATCTTCACCCTTGCGGGGGAGCTTTCAGGAAGTGACGGCTTCATGGCACAGGCGAGGTTCATCGCCGGAGTTTATGGAGGCACAATACCTGAATATGCCGGACAGAAAAGAGAAAAGGGAAGTGTCAGGACAGAAAAGCGCAAGGAGCCTTCCCGCTTCGAGGAGGTGGTTTGCGGTCCCTTGCGGTGTAATGCACTGCTCGGCTATCTGAAGGGACGCGGTATTCCAGAGGAAATCGCCCGTGCGGAGTGCGAGGAAGTACGGTTCCGTCTGTACGGCAAGCGGTATTTCGCTGTCGGTTTCAGGAATATGGGCGGAGGCTATGAGCTGCGGACCAGATTCATGAAATGGTGTCTGCCGCCCAAGGACATTTCCCTCATCCGTAACGGCTCGCTTACCTGTAACCTTTTTGAGGGTTTTATCGACTTTCTTTCATGGAAGGTACTCGGCATCAGCCGCGGTGAGGATTATTTGGTCCTCAATTCGGTGTCCCTGCTTGAACGCTCGTTCCCTTATCTGGACAATTACGGGAAGATCCGGTGCTACATGGACAATGACGATGCCGGAAGAAGGACGCTGGCCTTCCTCCGGAAACGCTACGGTGACAGGATTGACGACTGTTCCGACCTGTATGCCGGATGCAAGGACCTGAACGAATACCTGGAAAGTAATTTTCCGCCTGAACAGTAATTTTTTTATAAACCGTTAAAACAAGAAATGAATATGAAACCTAATATGAACAGAAAAGGGCTGTATGCCCTTGTATGCGCCCTGATGGGCCTGACCTTCGGTATACTGACCTCGTGCAGCGATGACCTTGACGTGCAGCAGTCCTATCCCTTTACGGTGGAGACGATGCCGGTTCCCACACGTATTGTGAAGGGTGAAACCGTGGAAATCCGCTGTGAACTGAAACGGGAAGGACGGTTCTCTGATGCCCGATATACCATCCGTTATTTCCAGCCGGACGGCAAAGGCAAGCTGCGCATGGACGACGGGATGGTGCTGCTGCCCAACGACCGTTATCCTCTGGACAGGGAGGTGTTCCGCCTTTATTACACCTCAGAGTGTGAGGACCAGCAGAGCATTGACATCTATTTTGAGGACAACAGCGAGCCGGCACAGCTTTTCCAGCTGACCTTCGATTTCAACAATGAGACGGAGGACAAGGATACCGTGGTTACTTCCGGCGGCAAGGAACTGCCTGTCGTTATCGTATCACAATGAACCTGACCTGCCTATGGGAATAAGAGCAAAATTGTTTGCGGCGTTTTTCGCCATAGCCTGCTTCGGGAGCATACCGTTGCGGGCGGAGAATCCGGTAAAGGAGAAACAGGATAGGTTCAGCCTTGCGGTTGAGTGCATTAAGCGGTTCGAGGGCTGGCATGGAGAAAAAAGACACTGGCCTTATGTCGGGTACGGGCATAAGGTCCTTCCCGGGGAAAGGCTGACCAATGACATTACAAAAGAACAGGGTGATTCAATCCTGAGAGCGGATTTACGCAAGCTGTGCCGTATGTTCAGTTATCTGGGACGTGATTCGTTGCTCGCCGCTGTTTTGAGCTACAATGTGGGGGCATACCGTCTGAAAGGTTACGGCAAAATGCCCAAAAGCAAATTGTTGAAGAAGCTGGAGGCCGGAGACCGGAATATCTATAAGGAGTATGTTTCTTTCCGGTGTTACAAAGGCAAGGTAGTGCCGAGCATTGAACGGAGAAGGAAGGTGGAATATATGCTGCTCTTCGAAGAGTAAAAAAACGAGGAAGAATCTTTCAGTCTTTTGACTGTCAGTTTCTTCCTCGTCTGTTGTTCTACTTTCCGGTTATCGTTTCCGCCATAGGGTTCTGCCGGTGCATTTCCCAGTTCATGATTGCCGTTTTTTTGCTTGAATTTGCATAGCAGTATTCGCAGAGATGAGGGCAGGTATTGTATTCCCCAATATCCTTGGCTGCCATACATCCGCATGAGGCACGTTGTCCCGGATCCTTTTTATGATTGCTGACGAAGTATTTGTTGCCAGGTAGAAGCACAGCACCGTAAGGAAGGTCATTCATGTCGAAAAAGGCTGGAGACGGCATTTCCTGTATGGTGACTCCCAATGCAGACATCAGTTCCTTGTCTTTCCATGCCAGACGTGCTATCAGGTCACCGTCGATGCAGCGGTTACGGGATATCCTGTATTTGCCAAAATCCAGATTTTCGCCGCAGGTAGCCAGCTCCAGATTCCATCCTCTGTTACGGTTCAGTACCGTCAGTTTTCCGGCAAGTTCCTCCATTTTTTCTTTATTCCATTCATGATACGGGATTCCGCTGTCTGTCATGTTGGCCTTGACCTTTCTGTACGAGTCTATGTCTGCAAAACTGAAAACCAGCTTTTCCGTACAATTGTGTATCTCCGTTCCTACACGTTCGATCTTTTCAATCAGAGTATCCACGGATATGTTGTCTGTGAGTATCAGCGGATCGAACCGCCATATTACGGCTTCTTTACCCAATATCTCAGAAAGAGTCCTGAATGTTTCAATACGTTCTGTCAGCGGAGGGACACCGGTTTCCAGTCCGTCTTCCTCATAATCATTCAAAGTGAACTGGATATAGCAGCCGATATCTCTTTCTTTCAGGATCGGCAGATAAGGAAGAAGAGGTTTGGGATTTTTCGACCAGAACACTATGAATCTTGTATTCTGGTAAGAGATATAGCTCTTTTTTCCGTTGAACGGGTTGTTCCACACGGAATAGCCGGTTTCGAGCCGATGGAAGAACCAGTCCGCATAGAATGCCGGGATGTCCGTGCTGCGGCTTGCCGATATGATGTCGGGGGCCGGGATTTCCATCTTTCGGCCGTCTATGATGATATTTGCTTTTTTCCAAGTCATATTGTTAAGATTATATAGTAAAGACAGGCGTCGGTTATGAACGCCTGTCCGGGTTGTTGATATGTCATTGGTTTGTTTCTATGCAAAAATAATATGAATATTTCATTCTGTAGCTGTTCAGCCTACCAGAACGGCATCCTGTATTTCCACCTCTGAGGGCAGACGGGAAAGCAGGAGTTCCGCCATTGCTCCGTTCTGCGGAATCAGTGCCGGGAAATCCGTTCTGCCCGGCTTATATATCTCAGTCGCTACATTATACAAGTCCCAAGCGGTAACCTGTCCCTTTTCGCGGACCAGTTTCAGCACCTCTTCCGTGAAGATGGAAATCTGGCTCTGGTTAAGCGGGTAGGTTTCCACGGAGGATGACAGGTTCCTGTCCGAACTGTCATGGGAGACACGCAATGCTGTCAGCAGTCCGATATACATATATACTTCCTCCAGTGAGACGATTCTGCGTTTCAGTCGCTGAATCCTTGCGATGTCTTCGTTCATGTTCACCTCGAAGTTTGCCAGCCATCCGTCCACCGTCTCGAATACCCCTTCCGTTGTCACCTTGTTCTTTCCGTAATTGCAGATGCTCCTTTCCGGCGAGAGGATACACTGGTTATGGCATACTTTCACGCACGGGCCTATGGCAGCCTGTATGCCGTCCTGATGATAGGCAACAACCAGCGTAGTTGTCAGCTCGTCCGTTTCCCAGTCCTTGATCCGGATGGTAGCGAAGATGCGTCGGAGGATGTGGGCTTCCACTGCTTTTTCACCAAGTGTCTGTTCCACCTGCGGGAGAATGCTTACTCCCGGCTGTGTCTTGTTCCTGTTCTGTGCCGCGAAGATTTCTTCCACCTCGTAATCGAGGTTGTACTTCTCGCAAATGTCCATCATACGCTGCAGGACCTGGTAGTGATAAATGCCCTGGACTGGCTTGCCGTAGATATCATTCTCCTTGTAGGTACGCTGGAGAGTCTCGAAGTTCATTACTTCGATTCCGTTGTTCTGAAAATCAAACTGCTGTTGTTTTTCCAATACTGCCATTGCTTCCATAATCTTGAATTTTATAAAGTTAATACTATGATTGTCTATTTTTTTAGGTATGTATTTGCCATCCGTGGAACGGTTCAAGTGTCACGGCAAAGGATTGGTCGGGTATTCCGTGATAGAGCAGACCGCCTACAATGCCGATGCTTCCGTCTGGATAGCGTTGCGTGAAGCCGAACGAGTACGGGGCATGATCATAATAGAGCGAGATTTCGCTTGGATGGTCTGGATTCTCCTCCCATTTTTTCAGTCTGTCCAGACAATTCTGGAGTGATGTGTCACCGATGGATTCGGCGTAACGCTTTACATTCTGGAAATGTTCTTCATTCAGGATTTTCATGACTCATTGTATTTTATTTGTTAAACACGTCCGGCTCCGGGAGCCGGTATTTTTTATTTTTCACCTGCCTGACTGTCCCGTGACCGTACCCGCAAGGTTTGGCGAAAGAAAATACCGCAGCCATCGGCGAGGATGATTTTCTTTCAGCCAACCCCATAGGGGCCTGACCTTGTCCGGGTACGTTGGACACGGGACTACCTTTGCAGGGAGGAAAATAAAATATACAGGTTGTGTGTCGTTGTATTTTCTTGCAGGTATGTCGGTGAGAAACCCATTGATTTGTTCGTCTTTGACAAAGGAATGGTGTACTTTTGCAAATCCTAATTTGAAAAATCATGGAAGATTATATAAAGAAAGCTGCGGATGCTTTCCTTGTGGAGCGTCCGTATGGTATGCGCGTGGATTACAGTAAGCGAGGATACGTGCTGTTCAACCGTAATCTCAATGTGTTGGGCAATGGGGAACATGCCCGTCTGGAGGAACTGCCTCTGGAGGATTTTGATGTGGACGAGATTCCCCTGGAAGGTGAAATCATAAAGGAACATGCGGGTTTTACCGATGTGTTTTTCTATTCGGACTGTACCAATCCCTATGCAGGGTATGTGCTGGATCTGAGGAAACTCAAGGCCTATAACCAGTTTATCTATCCCTTGGCGATGATACTGAACAGGAAGCTGTAAATCCTGATATGTCCTGATAATAGCGGTAACAGTTGCATAGGATGGCTGTTACCGCTTTGGATTTTATTGGCTGATTTCATCTTCGGCAAGGAATGCAAGATAGTCTGTTACAGCCTTATGACATCCGGTAAAGTCGGGAGTACGGCGGCCTTTGTATTTTCTGAAACTGACGGTTCCGTTCCGGTCGATTGCTGTTACATGTCGGTTGAATGTCCCTTTGGTTCTGATATGGATGTCAAAGCCGTCCCTTCCTGTGATTTCAAGAAACATTTCTGCCGTTATTTTCTCACCGTTCAGGAATTTCCGCTTGTTCTCGTCAAGCTGTTGTTGCCATCTGTCTTCTTTCTCCTTTCTTTCCAGCTCTTCTTTTCTTTTCCGTTCCAGCCGCTTTTCTTCCTGACTTTTTGCATATTCCTCACGGGCCTGTACCAAAGGTGTGGAGTCAAGACCGAGAGCATTGAATACATGGACAGACAAGAGGGGGATGATTTTTCCATCTTCCGCATCCTTCAGGGTGTTTTCAATCCAGTTCCTGCAATAGGCTGCCGCTTCTTCCCGGTGCCCCTCCTTGTCAAGAATTCTGCGTGAATACTGTCCGCAGGAAAAATGGACATCACCTATCTTGCAGATTACATGGAAACTGTCTTCACTTTCGTTTCCGTATTCGTTTTTTCTTGCCAGCGAGATGAATACATTCTCCGCATACGGCTCAAGTTCCATGTATGGGGCAACGATGGTGTTGCCATCAAACTTGTATTTCAATACTTTTGCTTTCATATTTCTATTCTGTTTTTCTGTCGGTACATATTCCATCTATTATCTCATTCTCTTTTCTCTCACCTTTGAGGAAGGCGAACAGCCACCGGAAAAAGAACGGGGCTTGGTCTGTCCCCAGCTGTGAGCTTTCCCCGTTACGGGTGGCGCATATTGCAAACCGTCCCAGTCCGAGACTCTCCTGTGGCGGTACGATATGGAATGACAGATCTTCCGTACCGTTGATATGAAGCCCGCCACGGTAGGTGTAGAAAGTCTTTGCGGCTCTACTGTCCGTATCAATGTCCACCCGGCTGTAGCCGCGGCGTTTCAGTTCTCTGATGATTTCCCTGTTTGTCATAATTGTATCTGTCTGATTGGATTTGAAATGTTCTGGTGTACTGTTCCCGTATTTGGGGATATGCCGTGTTCTGACACCCACTTCCGGTATGCCGTGGCATATTCCTGCCTTTCCCGTTCCAGACTGCTTTCCGTCTCCGGAGTATATCCGAGCAGGCGTATGTATCCGCCGTTGCAGCCTGTCAGTTCGCAGTGCATTCCGGCTGCCTCCAGTTTTCCGATGCGTTTCTGTGCCGTCTTCGCGCTTGAATACTCCTTGGGCCAGAAATAATGTTCTCCCTGTGAGCCGTAAAAGTCTTCTCCGAGTATCATTTCCCCGATATGCTTCCGGCTCTCGATGAAGCCGAAACGCGCCTTGCCCAGTGCCTGGCGCATAGCCTTGTGTGCAGGTCCTTCGGGAAACCTGAACACTTCAGGACTGTCTTTTCCCGTAATCTTCGGCAGTTCCATCCGGTACGGCTGTCTGTAGCTGCCAATTCCGAGCGTGAGGTAGAAGTTGGTGTGGAAATAGTCGGTCATGGGGTCGCTTTCATCAAAGTTGTACGACATGACAAAGTCCCTGATATTTGTCATCACCTCCTTGGCCCGGTCGGTCAGACTGTCCGATGCCTGGATGTTGTAGTGGTTGATGTCTCCCTGTACCTTTCCGGATTCTCTGGTGAAAGCCTCGAAGTCTGCTTTCATCAGCCGGATAAGGATTGAGTTGTATCCGTCCCTGCGGACCGAGAAGGTGTATCTCGGATAGGTCTCCTTGAGCCATGCCCTGACCAGTTCCGTGATTTCCGGCGCGGACTGCCCGTTGTAGTTGCGCCCTTTCCAGCGGTATTCATTGTACACGTATTCGGTGTATTCCTTTGCGGTGGCACCCTGAAAGTCGTGTTCGTAGCCTGTCGGGGTTGTGGAAACGCAGGGCTTGTCTTTCCAGACCTCGAACAGCTTTCCGAATTCGGTGTTCACCTGCTGCATGAGGGCAGTATCACCACCCTTGTCCGGGTGGTGAAGCATTGCCAGACGGCGGTATTCCTTTTTCAGGTCCGCCAGTGATTGTATGTTCTGAAAATAAGTCATAGTTGTAGATATTAAAGTCCTGCAAGACGGTTGATGAAATATATCTGCCAGTCCTGGTCGAGTCCGAGGTTGCTGCACGCGATTTCGAAGTCTTCGCCTCTCAGGTCGTTGTCTGCCTGAAGTTCCTGCAGGTTCCTTATCTCGTCGTCCAAATATTCCTGTGCCTCTTCCTTGCCGCAACTGCATGAGTTGCAGATCAGGTCAATGATGTTCCGTGCCATAGCCGTTGTCTTTAATTGTTTGTCAGGTATATGTTCCTCTTCTCGTCATAGTTCTTGTCGTTCCACCATTCGTTGGCGGCCTCGGCGAATGTCTGTCCGGAATTGGCTGAAGGGAAATCGGATGTCTTGAATCCGGTCAGGTATTCAAGGTTATCGGTGCTGTTGGATTTCCACCATTCCTGCATCTTTTCCAGAAAGGATTGTTTGGAGCAGGTCTCCACATTGTCCTCGCACCGGGAACACCAGATGTCATCGTCCACGTCACTATGGTATTCATTCGTGTTTACATCCACCCATGCCTGGATTTCAATCTCTGTTGAACCGCAATCACTGCACACCTTGATTTCGGAATCGTCCGGGTGTTTGCGTCTGGCTTTGCCGTCATACAGGCTGACGGCCCGTTCCACCAGCTTTTCCCTGTAACGGTCCGTCAGTTCCGCATAGAACCGTTCAGCGGCTCCGAATATTCCCTTGTCCGTCATCAGAGACCATTTTTCCCAAAAGTGTGGGTGCATTTCCTTGAATACTGTCCTGCACTCTTCCTCGCACCAGGCATTCCACATATAGTAGAAGAAGCTGGAGACTGCATTTTCCGCTTGATATTTCATAATGTTGTTTTTATTTAAGGTTATACATCCTTGCAAAATAGCTGTTCACTTCAGGGATCCTTTTCTTGTAATAGGGCTGGTTGTCCCTGCACCAGTCCGCCAGTTCCTGTTTGTTCCTGAAAGGTTCCCTCCAGCTTTGCCCGCTCATGATCATTTCCACCTGCGGGGCCAGTTCCCTGATGAACGCTCCGACAGTCCATCCTTCCCAGACGTATCTGTCCATATTGATTTTTGTTGCCATATTGTCTTTCGTTTCAAGAGTTTCCTTTTGTATTTTCAAGTTGAAGCCTTACTGCTTCGTACATTTGATTAAGCCAATCAATGTTGCTGGCTCCGAGTTCGAAAGGACTCTGACAGAAAACCTCTTCCATACTGTCCTTTATTGTTGCCAACACGGTAATGTGCTTGTCAGTAACCTCAATTCCTGTAACATAACACTCGTATGGTTCTGCATTATCGTCAAACCAGATGATCCATACAGGGTCTTCTTCGTTGTCGGTAAACGTGATTTTTTTCAGGCCGTGCGCATCGAGCAGTTGCCTGATGGCTTCGATTATGTCCTTTCTCAGTTCTTCAATCCTGTCGCTGAAATACATGGACGTGTATCTGACCTTGCCTTTGCCAACCCGTTCCCTGAAAGAAAGGATCTGCATGTCAGGGTGACTGCCGAATCTCCAGTCTGTCACCTCGTCATCATCGCAGGTAGTGTGGATGTTTCCGCCCAATACCAGACCGCAGTCTTCCGTTACAATTCTTTCCGCCTCGTCGCGGTCTTCCGCCACGACCTTGTAGGTACCCTCGAAAGTGTACCTTACTCTTACATCGTACTTTGCCATAATTCCTATGATTTGGTTAATGATTTCTATTGTTGATTCTTATTCTTGGTTCTCGAACGATTCCGGTGACAACCGGTACAGTTCAGCCAGGTTCAGTTTGGCCATCGGGTATTCCACCCATCCGCTTTTGCGTCTGTATCCCGTATCTTCGGCAAGGCTGTTCCTTATGAGGAATTCCATCGCTTCCGGATTGTTGTTTATGTCAATGAATGCCTGGTCGGGAATCCCGAATGCCGGGGAGTCTTCCAGATTGACGGTAAGTACCGTGTATAGTTCCCCGTTGTCCGGTGATTCCAGACTCAGAACCGGCCATCCGTTCGGGTAGAAGCCGGTGACAAGTCTGAATTCCTTTTCATGGTACCGGAATGTCCTTTCAGACCGGTTTTTCCCGGATTCCTGAATTTTGAAGTCGTCTTCTCCTTCAGTGAATGTCCTCACCGGGCAGGACACATCGTAATGGCAGCCGTCTTCGTGTCCGCACAGGTATTCTTTTCCCTTGAATAGGATGATTGCATATTTCTTTTCCATGATTTGATATCTTTAAGTGACCATTCTTGATTTATGAAGCGACAAGACCTATCTTTTCTCCGAAGAAGGAATCGCATACCCCGTACACATGCTTGATGGAGCATTCATATTTTGAGTTCTCGCTGTCAAGACGGAAGCGGAATCCGTGATAGTCCCTGACTTCCAGTTTCAGTCTGACATCTTTCAGGAGTTCCATTTCCAGGAGACTTCCACCGCCGTACATGGAGCTGAAGATGCCGCAGCAGTTGCCTTTGGGAATAATGACTTCCCCAAGCGAGAATCCGGCATCATAAAGTTCCTGCAGGCTTACCTTGCCGATATAGGTCAGCAGGTTGGCACCGCAGCAGGAGTTGATGAGTTCCTGATAGAACTGTTCATAGGATACCTGTTCCTTGCCGTCCCTGTATTTTTTGTCGGGGAACCGGCCATATACCGTGTAGCCTTTCTCCACCAGCATTTTCTTCACTTTGGCTGGATTGAGGTTCAGCGCGTCTATCATATCCCCGAAATAGGATTCCTTGTACCGGTATCCTTCCTGCGATTCCAGCCAGTTGGAATTGATGCAGTCGTAGTTTGACAGCATCTCGACACGCACGGGGATGTCATCCGTGTTTTTGAGAAGTTCTCTCAGCGTGTCAGAGTCGTTTCTGTCATAGATTTCTTCCCTGATTTCGTCTTCGTGTTCTTGAAAGAACTTGTCCACTTCCTCTTCCCCGAAATCATGGAAACGGATACATTCATCCTTCAGCTTTGAGACGATTTCACGGACAGCTTCCCATTCGGCGTCACCGTACCATTCGTCCACTTTCTCCCACAGACTTTCACAGCTCTTTTCTTCCAGACACTTCTGGATGGTGTCACGGCAGTTGTCGAGATTGTCGTTGTAGTCCACCCATACCAGCGTGTAGGACTTGTCCATGAGCGATTTCACGAATTCCATTGTCAGTCTTTCCTGTTCTTCCATTTCTGTTACCTGTGTACGGCAGGATTCTGTTTCCCGTACATGTCGTTTATAAATGAGAAGAGCGACCTTTCGGCCGCTCCCTTGTCATTTGTTCTCTTCCTTGAGCCTTTCATATTTCTCTGTTTCCATTTCCGTCTCGCCGTCGAAGTGGAAATGTGCCATATGACCGTATCCGGTTTTAGGCTCACCGCCGCATTTGTGCAGTGCGGTGTCTATTTCCCAGTCGGTATCACCGATGCCGAGGGATATGTATGTCCCTCTGAGCATACACCCGGCCAGCCTCAGTGCGGCATCCTTCCTTTTTTCCCGGCGGAGCCTGTCAAATGCCGCGAGCGCGATTTCCCGGTTGGGTATTTTTATCGTAGTTTCCATATCGTTTCATTTTCAGTTTGCCGTTTCCTTGTCTTTCCCGCTGTCTTTTGCTGCCAGGACACCGAAAGGCAGATCGAGTATCCTGTGGTTAAAACATAGCGTTGAATTGTAGTCCGTGCGTTGCCAGAGGGTAAAATGGTCTCCGGCGAACGACCATCTGAAATAGCCTGACAGTGAGCCGAACTGCGGATTGACATTCCTGCTTATGAGGAAGCGGTTCACGTCCACGATGTGTCCCGCCGTCAGTAGTATGTTCAGTATTTCCACGAATGCCAGCTGCGAGTATGGGTCGATAGGCATTACAGGTCCTTTGAAGTTGATTTCCATATCTTTTGTCTTTTAGTCATAATTGTCATCAAATATTTCGTAACGGAATGGAAGCATGTCGCAGTAGTAGCTTGATACGCCCGTGTATATCAGGGCATCTTCTCCCGTGTCCGCGTCTTCTTCCGTTTCCGTGACGGTATCCCCGTACAGGTCATGGTAGTGTGATACCATCATGTGCGGGTCATCCGTGGTGATGTCATATCCGTAACTTCTGCTCCAGCTTATGAAAAACTCCGTTTCTTCCTCTTCGAGCCTTTCAAGGGCATCCCTGATCTCGAAGAAGTTGGGACAGAGCCATTCACGGCTGACCAGTGTGTCCGGAATGTTTTCCCATTTCGGATACCGGTATTCCGGTTCCTTTTCCCCGGGAAACAGGTCGGAACAGGCGCACAGGAACTCACCCATGTCGCTGTAGTCGGACAGGTGCAGCCAGTAGTCCCTGTAATCCTTTATGTCAATGAGATGCTGTGTGGTCACGGCAATCTCTGCATTGTTCAGATCCATATTACTTGTCTTTTATGTATGTGGATGTCGGGGATTCCATTCCACCGACCTCGACAAGGTGCCGTGTCCCGGCTGTGCAGGGTTTTTCGGGAAAATACCGCAGCTCCGCGAGGATGATTTTCCTGAAAACCGCCTGCGGCCTGACCTTGCTCAGCCGATGGGGACGCGGCTTACCTTTGTCGGTGGGAATGGAACTCCCGGTCTTCTTCATACGGTTCATATTTATTCTGTTATGCGCTGGCTTCCCCAGCTGATGTGTATTTTGCCTTCACTGTCCTGCGTGCGGATGAGCAGGCTGTCGATGACAGACATTGTGATGTCGAACTCCTCGAAGATTTCTGACTGTTCCTTGACCTCACCGGTCTTGATGAATTCGTTCAGACGCTCCTTGGTCAGTACCAGTGCCATCAGGTTCTGTTCGACCGAATCTTCGTAGGTGACGTAGTGGACATCCTTCATTTCTTTGGAATCGAGACGGATGAAACGGAAGTAGAACTGTTCCATACGGGGGATGTTCCACTGCAGGGATTCCAGTATCACGTCGTTGCAGGTAGGTATGTTCACGGAGCTGCTCAGGCTCTGCTGTGTGCATATCAGGATGCCGTTGATGGTGGAGTCGAATTCGGTCACGATGCTCTGCCGTTTCTTGAAGGCTACATCTCCCTTGACCACAAATACAGGTCTGTCGGGAAAATGTTCCCGGATATAGCTCTCGTAGAGGTCGAAGGCCGCCAATGTGGTACATCCGATGGCAACCTTACCCAGTATTGTCCTTATGAGCCTTTCAATATAGCGGGTCTTGGAAGGATAACTGTCACCGTAGTATCCCTCTATCAGGTGAGGTACCGAACAGGCTTTGATAAGCAGCTTGATCTGCCTCATGAGTCTCAGTCCTGCATCCTTTTTCGTGTCTCCCGTGCTGTTGTAGTACAGCTCACAGATGCGGCAGAATTCCTCGATGATGACACGGTACACCTCGTGTTCTCCTTCCGAGGGACGGACGGTATGTGTCCGTATCCGGTATTTCTCTCCCGCGAAGTCCCTGAATTTACGGGTGATGACCGTCTTGCCGATAAGTTCGGAGAGTTCATCCTTGTTGTACACGTCCTGGTTCTGTTTCTCGATGCCGAATACGGTGGCTTTCCCCGGACAGTGGCAGGCACGGAAAAGGACATGCCCCCTGAAGGCGGGGAACGGTGTCCCGTAATCCGGGTTGTTCTCTTCCTCTATCTCGTGGTCCCTGTTTTCGTGGTAGACCTGCGGGCTCCAGCATATCATGTTTACGGAGTTGTTGTAGAGTAGTTCGAACTGGCTGTACAGTTCCGCGATGTTGTTGCGGGTGGTTGTTCCCGTGTCGAGGATCTTGTACCTGAGCCTCCTGAATATGCACAGGATGTTTCTTGTACGCTGCGATGTGGGATTGGTGATTTCGTCCGACTCGTCGAAGACAAGGCACAGCTTGCCGGAAGTGCGTTTCACGAAACGCATCAGTCCTCTTTTCAGTTTCCGGAGCATGGAGGTGGAGACGACAAGGAATGTCCCTTCCGGTATGTTGTTGAGTCGCCGGCGGTCTGTATTGTACGGAAGCGTTCCTTGTTTATGGTAAGGAACGGTATCCAGGTCATGTTGGTGGCGATGGCCGGGGCAAGTATGATGACGTTCTTTGCCTTTCTGAACTTGAGCAGGTATTTCGCCCTGTGATAGACGGCGGCGGTCTTGCCTGAACCCTGCTGCCAGTTCAGCAGGGCGTAGCGTTTCTGCAACACGAGGTTCAGGTCGTGTTTCTGCAAGTCCGTGAATTCGCAGACTTCACCGTCCTTGTTGATGAATGTGGTGCGGTCCAGGTATTCCTTCAGGCCGGCATCTTCCCGCATTTCCGCAAACTGGAGATTCTGGGTCTCGTATTGCCTCTGTTTGCGCCGTATCAGTTTACTGGCGGCACGGATCTGCCGCATGTTCTTTTCCGTGACGTTTTCCGGCATCGGGAGTTCGGCCCTTCCGAGTATGAGGTCATTGATGCCTGCGGCCTTGTGCGTGACCTTGTCAAGCAGACGCGGGGCATATTGCTTCAGCTTGAAGCCGTAGGATGTCTTCACCAATGCCACTTCCTTGCGCTGCACCACGTTCTGCGAGGTGATGTACCTGCGGATGATGCCGAGAACCTTGCCGGTGGTCAGCTTCTTGCGTTCCCATTCCTTTATCTGTTCCCGGGTGGCATTTTCCGGCGGTTTCTGGTTGCGGAATTTGGACACCAGCGCCTCCGCCTTTTCGACATGCCTGTTCAGCACGGCATGGGCTTTCAGCTCGTACATGTATTTGGCGAGCCTGTACTCGAACTGTTCCAGCTCTTCTTTGTCTATATGGTTGCACTCCCGCATCAGCTGGAGGCGCAGCCGGTGTTTCATTTTCCGCACTTCGGCTATGCGTTTCTTCAGCTCATCCATGCTGACAAACTCTTCCGCGTTGTAGAGCTGCATTTCAATATGGAGGGAACGGCGGAGGAATACCATGATTTTTGTTGCGAAATTCTGCACGCCCACCGTAGAGAAGGCTGAATGTTCCAGCCTGGTCTGGCCGATAAAGGAGAAATTCGAGTTGATTTTCGCCACGCGTGTCTTTTCCCAGAACTCGTTCTGCATGAAGGAGAGAGGGACGATGACCATCAGGATTCCGGCAGGGTTGAGCACGTCATAGGCCTTGTCCATGTAGAATTCCTGCGACAGCCTGTAATCAAATTTCAGGTTGAAGGGCGGATTTCCGACAATGATGTCGAAACGCTGTTCGGGATTGTACAGCTGTATGTCGCATTTCTCGATATGAGCTTCCGGGTAGAGGTATCTGGCAACGGCCACCGCCTTGCCGTCGATGTCGAAGCCGTATGCGTTGTGCAGGTTGGGCAGATGGTTGAAGAAGTTGCCCATGCCGCAGCACATGTCAAGAACCATTTCCGTGGATGTCGGGGAGAGGGCTTCCATCATGTTCCGGCATATGTCGTGCGGGGTGAAGAACTGTCCCATCTCGAATTCCTTCTTGGCCTCGGCGTATTCATGGTAGCTGGTGAAATCCGCCTGCCTGAGGTTGTGCAGTCCTCCGATTCCCGTGTAGCAGTTGTAGATGCTTTCCTTCGGAACGAGGTCCTTGCCGGAGTCTATGGCGAAAAGGATTTTCTCGTTGATCTCGGCACGCCTGTCCTGAGGAATCTGTTGGGGTATGATGGCATACATGTCTTTTCTTTTTTAATGGTTGGAAACGAAGACACCCCGCAAGGATGTCTTACGGGGTGTCTGAATAAGTATTTCATGAATCACTCTTCCCTGAGTGTGATTTCATCCAGCCGCAGCCTTCTGTAGCAGTTCTCTGCGGCCTGGCTGTCCTTGAAGCGTACGTCGATGCGTCCGTTCTTGTAGAACTTGATCTGTTCTGCGTTGCTCAGGGTGAGGTTGTACCATTCGGTTATATCCACATCGCGTCTGTCAAGGCCGATGACCATACCGCTTGAACCGTTTATCACGTCATCTGCTCCGTATGCGATACCTTCGCAGAAAATGTCCACTTTCCTTCCGCAGTCATACGAGAACTCATATTCCCGGTGGTATTCCAGATGGATGCTGTCCCAGGATACGATGTCAGGGAAAGTTATCTTGTCCTTTTTCAGTTCGGGCTTCACCTTGCTCCAGCGGGAAGGCTGTACCGTTTTCAGGAAACGGACCAGCAGTTCTTCCTCTGCGGTCTCACGGAAACTTTTTCCGCCGAGGTGTTCAATGACCATGTCCACGTAAGTCTGGTAGACCGGACGGAATCCCATGCGCATGGCCTTCTCGTCGATTACAGGAATGGGTACATCTACATTGTAGGTCCTGTTGAAATAGGAAATGATGCGACTCGCGAAATTCGCGTTGGCATTGCAGTTGTTGTCCGCAAGCTCGTTGATGAGGTCAAACGGTTTGAATTCGTTGTGGGTATAGTCATCCTCCCCGCTGTTGTTGAAATAGAAATTCCGTATGGAGACCTTACCGTTATCCTCATACTTGAAGCTCTTGATTTCCCGATACCGTTCCGCTTCTTCCTTGAAGATGTCATACCATCGGTCGATACGGTCAAGCGTTTTGTAGAGCTGGTCCTGCTGTAGCTGGCAATACTGCCTGTCCTGTTCTGTAATCTTGTCCTCGTTTCTCACTTGTACGTTCAGGATTCCTGTGAGCAGGTCAGTGTGGCTGCCTGCTGTTCTTGTTGCTGTTGTCTGCATAACTGTATTGTTTTAGAGATTGTCAATTTCGGGTTTGATACGGTAACAGTAGGTAATGTGGCTGTCCATGTCCTTGACCAGCTTGACCTGTTCGGGATGGAAGTTGAGACGCCGTTCCATGGCCGGGGCATCTATCTTGTCCCATTCGTGCTGCGGCAGGAACCGGTTTTCATGTCGGAAACACCAGAGTACGATCTGGTTTTCCCTGTTGCCCTTGAACATGGTCCCTTCATAGTCCTTCAGGAACTGCTGGAAGTCATCTTCGGTCCTGAAAGCCTTTTCGAAGCCCTGGTACAGGTTGCGTGCGTCCGGACCCGTGTCCTTTGTCAGATAATACTGTCTCCATGTTTCCGTGGTGAAATCGCCGTAGAGAGGGTCAGGTTCGGAATAGGACCATAACGGCACTCTTGCCGTGAATGTGACGGCACCGTTGGCACACGCTCCGCAGTTTCCCCAGTCCTTGAATGCACCTTCCGTCCATCTGACGAATTTCAATTGCTTGGGGTCAATATGGTGGAAGGCCCCTCCGCTGACGCTCAGCCGGATATTGGCGTCCTGCTCCCATACAAAGGGAATATAAGGTTCTTCACAGATGGAAATCCGACCGCTCTCTTCATCATTGTTTTCAATAAGGGCATTGCCGTAATATTTCCCGTATCTGTCCACATAGATGAGTCTGTCACCTATCTGTGGAGTCTTTTCCGAGCGTGTCCTTTCTATCAGTTCCACATAGCCGTTGGCCATATCCACGTCCTGCTGTGTCAGCCAGTGTTCATGATCGTACAGAATGTTCAGTGGTTTGAGTGTTTCCACCGTGTACTTGTTCTTTGTTGCCTGTAACATAACATTTGATTTTTTGTTAGTCCGGCTTCTGGGGCCGGAGTTCCCATAACTACAGGCTTAAAAAGGTCGTGTTCCGTACATGCAAGGCTTCGGGAAAAAATACCGCAAGCCCTCCGGGGCGAGGATGATTTTTTCCACGAACCCGAAGGGCTTGGCCTTGCTTGTACGGGAAGAACACGAATTACCTTTGCCTGTGGTTATGGGGACTCGGCTACGGTATGCTTGTTTTTCCCGATATGTTTTTATTCCGTAAGATTGCAGCCGTTTATATGGCCTTTTCAGAAAGAAATGTTATCTTTGCAAGTGAGATAAAGAGTTATTTGAAAGCATGAGAAATATGGCGGTTCGGAACAGTCCGGCTTTTTCTTATCCATTGCCCGTTCTCGTGCGAGTTTTATCCAATCTGTTGATAGTCAAATAAAACCTACCTGATTACAACAAATATAGTGAAAGTCGAAGGCAGAAAACCAAACTTGTTTGAGTTTTATGCTGAGACGCATCCTATCTTATGCAAAGATAGTGAAAGGTGAGAGGAGAATAAAATAATGAAACTTGTTTCAGTTATTTTTTATCCCGAACCGTGTCTTATCTTATCAAAAGATAGCGAAAGTCGAGGGCAAGGACAAACGAAAACGGAGGTTTCAAATTTGACTATCCCGAACCTCTTATTTCTATATAACGACAAAACGTCAAAAAATAGAGACCAATTTTTTGAAATGTTATTTTGTTGTTACAAACTAATCTGTATTTTTGCGATTGTAATCGGACTCTTTCATTGTTATGAGTTTTATGAAATAGGATGATAGCGACGATGAAATGTTGAAAAACAGAGTAGCCGTCAGTATAAATAAATGTTTTTATGATGACTGTAGATGTTTTTAATGTCGTTTTGAGTATATTTTTGAGTGTACTCTTTACAGCTTTTTTCATTCCGCAGGTGCTAATTGTTTCTTTTCGTAAGAAACTTTTCGACTATGCGGATGAACGAAAGGTGCATACTGGTATTGTGCCGCGTTTAGGCGGTGTTGCTTTTGTGCCGTCAATCATTGTAACTGTTGCTTTTGTGATTGGCGTAAATGCATTGCTTTTGCCCGAAAGCATGCATTGTTTCTTCAACGACAAGCAGTTGGCTTTTGGTATTTGTGCCATGCTGTTGCTTTATTTTGAAGGTATTATGGACGATTTGGTCGGGTTGCGTTATCGCACGAAGTTTGTTTTTCAAATTTTTTCCGCGTTGCTCGTTGTAGCGTCAGGTATATGGCTGAATGATTTCTACGGGCTGTTTGGTGTTCATTCCGTGTCGCCGTATTTTGGAATGCCGTTTACGGTATTGATAATTGTATTTCTTATCAATGCCATTAATCTTATCGACGGTATTGACGGACTGGCATCGGGATTGAGTATCGTAGCTTCGTTCTTTTTCGGACTGATGTTTGTTTATGTTCAGCTTTGGGGATGTGCGATATTGGCTTTTGCCACGTTTGGAACGCTGTGCCCGTTCTTCTATTATAATGTATTTGGTATGGCGGACAAGTGTAGGAAGATTTTTATGGGAGATACTGGTTCGCAGTGTATCGGTTTGATATTGTCGTTTTTGGCTGTCCGACTGGCTATGCGTGAACCGTTGATGGCTCATAATGTGGACGGTGCGATTATCGTTGCATTTTCCATGCTTATTGTCCCGGCTTTTGATGTCGTGCGTGTCGTAATCCATAGAATACGTTTAGGACATAATCCGTTTGAGCCTGACCGTTGTCATATACATCACAAATTGCTGGACTTGGGGTTGTCGCATAAAACAGCAATGGTTTCCATTTTGCTGGTTGGGGCATCGTTTGTGGTGTTGAATTGGGCATTGCTTCCGCATTGCAATACGAATATCATACTGGTTATCGATGTATTGTTGTGGACCGTATCACAGATGTGGCTGACACATGCCATAAAGGTACGGAAACGTCGGGTTCAGTAGCCTGGATGACAGAAAACAAGACAAAACAGTAGCGATTTTCCAGTCGCTGCTGTTTTTTATTTGGTCGGTGACGATGAAAGGTGCAGTTTTGAGTTGTGTTGAAGATTTCGAAAAACTGTTATTTTTTTTGTCAAACGAATAATAATGATTAATTTCGCACCGTTAAAGCATTTAGTATTTTACCGGTAGGCTTTTTAAGGTAAAGATTTGAAGACCGGATAAAATCCATTAGAGGTAATTTTTTATCAAATAATTGATTAACAAATATGAGTAAGGAAAAAAAATTCTTAACTTGTGATGGTAATCAGGCTGCTGCTCACATCAGCTATATGTTCTCTGAAGTAGCTGCCATTTATCCTATCACACCGTCGTCTACAATGGCTGAATACGTGGACGAATGGGCGGCAGCTGGCCGAAAAAACATTTTTGGAGAAACTGTTCTTGTTGAAGAAATGCAGTCAGAAGCTGGTGCTGCCGGTGCTGTTCACGGCTCTTTGCAGGCAGGTGCTTTGACTACTACATACACAGCATCACAAGGTTTGTTGTTGATGATTCCTAACATGTATAAGATTGCCGGTGAAAACTTGCCATGCGTTTTCCACGTATCTGCACGTACATTGGCTTCTCATGCATTGTGTATTTTCGGTGACCACCAGGACGTAATGTCAACTCGTCAGACAGGTTTCGCTATGCTTTGCGAAGGTTCTGTTCAGGAAGTTATGGACCTTGCCGGTGTTGCTCATCTTTCTACTCTTACAGCTCGTGTTCCGTTCGTTAACTTCTTCGACGGTTTCCGTACTTCTCACGAAATCCAGAAGATTGAAATGCTCGAAAACGATGATTTGGCTCCGCTTATCGACCAGGAAGCTTTGGCTGAATTCCGTGCTCGTGCATTGAATCCGGAAAAACCGGTTGCTCGTGGTATGGCTGAAAACCCTGACCACTTCTTCCAGCACCGTGAAGCTTGCAACAACTACTACGATGCAGTTCCTGCTATTGTAGAAAACTATATGAACAAGATTTCAGAAATCACCGGCCGCAAATACGGTTTGTTCAACTACTATGGTGATCCTGAAGCAGAACGCGTAATTATCGCTATGGGTTCTATAACTCAAGCCGCTCAGGAAGCTATCGACTATTTGATGTCGAAGGGCGAAAAAGTTGGTTTGGTTGCTGTTCACTTGTATCGTCCGTTCTCTGCTAAGCATTTCTTGGCAGCAGTTCCGGCTACAGCTAAACGTATTGCTGTTCTCGACCGTACAAAAGAGCCGGGTGCAAACGGCGAACCGTTGTACCTCGATGTTAAGGACTGCTTCTACGGCAAGGAAAATGCTCCGCTTATCGTAGGTGGCCGTTACGGTTTGGGTTCTAAGGATACTACACCGGCACAAATCCTTTCTGTTTATGAAAACCTTGCTTTGCCGGAACCAAAGAATCAGTTCACTATCGGTATCGTTGATGATGTTACATTTACATCTCTTCCTCCGAAAGAAGAAATCGCTCTTGGCGGTGAAGGCATTTTCGAAGCTAAATTCTATGGCTTGGGTGCTGACGGTACAGTAGGTGCAAACAAGAACTCTGTTAAAATTATCGGTGACAACACCAACAAGTATTGCCAGGCATACTTCTCTTACGACTCTAAGAAGTCTGGTGGTTTTACTTGCTCTCACTTGCGTTTCGGTGATACTCCGATTCGTTCAACTTATTTGGTAACAACTCCGAACTTCGTTGCTTGCCACGTTCAGGCATACCTCCACATGTATGATGTAACTCGTGGTTTGCGTCCTAACGGAACATTCCTTTTGAATACTGTATGGACAGGCGAAGAATTGGCTAAGCACTTGCCAAACAAGGTGAAGAGATACTTCGCAAAGAACAACATCACTGTTTACTATATCAACGCAACTCAAATCGCTCAGGAAATTGGTTTGGGTAACCGTACAAACACAATCCTTCAATCTGCATTCTTCCGTATCACAGAAGTTATTCCGGTTGACTTGGCAGTAGAACAGATGAAGAAATTCATCGTGAAGTCTTACGGCAAGAAGGGTGAAGATGTTGTGAACAAGAACTATGCTGCAGTTGACCGCGGTGGCGAATATCAGAAACTTGCTGTTGATCCTGCATGGGCAGAACTTCCAGATGATGTAGTTGAAGCAAACAACGATCCTGCATTCATCAACGAAATCGTTCGTCCTATCAACGCTCAGGATGGCGACCTTCTTCCGGTTTCTGCATTCAAGAACAATGCAGACGGTACATGGGAACAGGGTACAGCACGTTACGAAAAACGTGGTGTTGCTACATTCGTTCCGGAATGGGTGGTTGACAACTGTATCCAATGTAACAAGTGTGCTTATGTTTGTCCTCACGCTGCTATCCGTCCGTTCGTTTTGACTGGCGAAGAAATGGCTGCTGCTCCGTTCGGCGAAGAAAACACTTTGGCTGCAATCGGCAAGACATTCACTGGCATGCGCTTCATCCAGCAGGTAGACGTTCTCGACTGTCTTGGTTGCGGTAACTGTGCTGATGTTTGTCCGGGCAAGAAGGGCGAAAAGGCTTTGGTTATGAAGCCGCTTGAAACTCAGCTTGACGTTCAGAAGAACTGGGATTACTGTGTTGAAAAGGTTTCTTCTAAGCAGAACCTTGTTGACATCAAGTCAAACGTGAAGAACTCTCAGTTCGCAACTCCGTTGTTTGAGTTCTCTGGTGCTTGCTCTGGTTGTGGTGAAACTCCGTATGTGAAGTTGATTTCACAATTGTATGGTGACCGCGAAATGGTAGCAAATGCAACTGGTTGTAGCTCTATCTACTCTGGTTCAGTACCTTCAACTCCTTATACAACTAATGAAAAGGGTCACGGTCCGGCATGGGCTAACTCATTGTTCGAAGACTTCTGTGAATTCGGCTTGGGTATGACTTTGGCTCACGAAAAGATGGTTGCCCGTATCGAAGCTATCATGGCTGAAGTTGCTGCTTCTGACGCTCCTGCTGAATTCAAGGCTGCTTGTGAAGAATGGGTAGCTGCTAAGGATAACGCAGAAGGTAGCCGTGCAGCTGCTGACAAGTTGATTCCGATGATTGAAGCCGGCAAAGACAAATGCGAATTGTGCGCACGTCTTGACTTGGTAAAGAATCACTTGACAAAACGCAGCCAGTGGATTATCGGTGGTGACGGTGCTTCTTACGATATCGGTTTCGGTGGTCTTGACCATGTAATTGCTTCTGGCAAGAACGTAAATATCCTTGTTCTTGATACTGAAGTTTATTCAAATACTGGTGGTCAGGCTTCCAAGGCTACACCGCTCGGTGCTATCGCTAAATTTGCTGCTTCTGGTAAGCGTGTACGTAAGAAAGACCTTGGTTTGATTGCATCAACTTACGGTTATGTATACGTTGCTCAAATCGCTATGGGTGCTGACCAGGCTCAGACATTGAAGGCTATCCGCGAAGCTGAAGCTTACGACGGTCCTTCTTTGATCATTGCTTATGCTCCATGTATCAACCACGGTTTGAAAGCAGGTATGGGTAAATCACAGGCAGAAGAAGCCGCTGCAGTTGAATGCGGTTACTGGCACTTGTGGCGTTACAACCCAGAACTTGAAAAAGAAGGCAAGAATCCGTTCACTCTTGATAGTAAAGAGCCGAACTGGGATAACTTCAAGAACTTCTTGAAGGGTGAAGTGCGCTACGCTTCTGTAATGAAGCAATATCCGAACGAAGCTGAAGAATTGTTCCAGGCTTCTTTGGAAAATGCTCAATGGCGTTACAACAACTACCGTCGTCTTGCTCTTCAGCAGTGGGGACAAAACCCGGAAGAACTTGCTAAGTAATTTTGAATAAATTAATTAGTGAATATATGAACCGCCGGTCGGATATCCTGACCGGCGGTTTTGTTTTTTTACTTGTGATGGCAAAATATGCTTTATAACATATTTTTTGAAGTGCAGTTAGGATGAAAGTGTAAAAAACGTTAACTTTGCATACACATTACTAAGAATCGTTTATTTATGGAATTAAACAAAACCTTTATTGATGGGCTTTGGAGTAAAGAAATCAACGTAAGTGATTTCGTTAGTGTTAACATTGCACCTTATACCGGTGATGCTTCCTTCCTTCAGGGACCGACTGAAAGAACCAAGCGAATTTGGGAAATCTGTTTGAAAGCACTTGAAGAGGAACGCAACAACAATGGCGTCCGTTCGTTGGATAACGTCACGGTGTCGACCATTACCTCACATAAGGCAGGATACATTGACAAGGAAAATGAACTGATTGTAGGCTTGCAGACGGATGAATTGCTGAAACGTGCCATCAAGCCGTTTGGCGGTATCAATGTAGTGGCTAAGGCTTGCCGCGAAAACGGTCTGGAAGTGGACGAAAAGGTAAAGGATATTTTTACTCATTATCGAAAAACGCATAATGACGGTGTGTTTGATGCCTATACAGAAGAAATTCGCTCTTTCCGTTCTTTGGGCTTTTTGACGGGACTGCCTGACAATTATGCGCGTGGCCGTATTATCGGTGACTATCGTCGTCTGGCTTTGTACGGTATTGATCGCTTGATTGAAGCGAAGCGTGATGACTTGCGGCATTTGACAGGTCCGATGACTGATGCCCGCATTCGTTTGCGTGAGGAAGTAGCTGAGCAAATCAAGGCATTGAACGATATCAAGACAATGGGAGAGTACTACGGATTGGATTTGAGCCGTCCGGCTACATCCGCCCACGAAGCTGTCCAATGGGTTTATATGGCTTATCTTGCTGCCGTGAAAGAGCAGGACGGTGCAGCCATGTCGTTGGGTAACGTTTCTTCCTTCCTCGACATCTTTATTGAATATGATTTGGCTCATGGTATTATCGACGAGACTTTCGCACAGGAATTGATTGACCAGTTCGTCATTAAATTGCGCATGGTTCGTCATTTGCGCATGCAGTCGTACAACGATATCTTTGCCGGTGACCCGACTTGGGTGACGGAAGCTATCGGCGGCCGTTTCAATGATGGCCGTACAAAGGTGACAAAGACTTCATTCCGTTTCTTGCAGACACTTTATAACCTCGGTCCGTCTCCGGAACCTAACTTGACTGTGCTTTGGAGTCCGGATCTGCCGGAAGGATTCAAGGCATTCTGTGCGCAGGTTTCTGTAGACACAAGCTCGATTCAATATGAGAACGACGATTTGATGCGCGAAGTGCGCGGTTGCGACGATTACGGCATCGCCTGCTGCGTTTCTTATCAGGCAATCGGCAAGCAGATTCAGTTCTTCGGTGCGCGTGCTAACCTTGCAAAGGCTTTGTTGTTGGCCATCAACGGCGGACGTTGTGAAAATACAGGTACCGTAATGGTAAAAGGTATTCCGGTGCTGACAAGCGACAAGCTGAAGTTTGAGGAAGTAATGGCCAACTATAAGAAAGTGTTGACGGAAATTGCCCGTGTATATAATGAGGCGATGAATATCATTCATTACATGCACGACAAATATTACTATGAGAAGGCTCAGATGGCGTTTGTCGACACTGACCCGAGAATTAACCTTGCCTACGGTGTTGCCGGTCTTTCGATTGCCATCGACTCTTTATCGGCTATCAAGTATGCTTCGGTGACTGCCCGCCGCAATGAAATCGGTTTGACGGAAGGATTCGACATCGAAGGCGAGTTCCCATGTTTCGGTAACAATGATGACCGTGTTGACCACATGGGCGTTGACCTCGTTTACTATTTCAGTGAAGAACTGAAAAAGTTGCCGGTATACAAGAATGCACGTCCGACCTTGTCGTTGCTGACCATCACGTCGAATGTGATGTACGGAAAGAAGACGGGTGCTACTCCCGACGGACGTGCGAAAGGCGTTGCTTTTGCTCCGGGTGCCAACCCGATGCATGGGCGTGACAAGAACGGTGCGATTGCTTCTTTGAGTTCAGTGGCGAAATTGCGCTATCGTGATTCACAGGACGGAATCAGCAATACGTTCTCAATCATTCCGAAATCGCTCGGACCTACAGCAGAAGAACGTGTGGAAAATCTGGTGACAATGATGGACGGTTATTTCACGAAAGGTGCACACCATTTGAATGTGAACGTGCTGAACCGTGAAATGTTGGAAGATGCGATGGAACATCCTGAAAAATATCCGCAGCTGACGATTCGTGTTTCTGGCTATGCCGTTAATTTCGTAAAACTTAGCCGTGAACATCAGCTTGAGGTTATCAGCCGTTCTTTCCATGAACGTTTTTAAATTTTGAAAACTGTATAATCGTTTTATATGATTCGGGCCGGTGCCGTGTCTGTTGGGCATGGCATCGGCTTGAATTTTTAACTTATAGCGTATGACAGACAAGATTAATGTGCATTCGTATGAAAGTATGGGCACTTTCGACGGTCCGGGGCTGCGGTTGGTTGTGTTTTTGCAGGGCTGTCCTTTCCGTTGCCTTTATTGTGCCAATCCCGATACAATTGAAATGAAAGGCGGAAAAGAAACGTCGGCAACCGAAATGTTGGAAATGGCCGTCAGTCAGAAACCTTTTTTCGGAAAAAAAGGTGGAGTGACATTTTCCGGCGGAGAGCCCACGGTGCAGGCTCAGGCGCTGTTGCCTTTGGTAAAACAGTTGAAGGACGCAGGAATTCATGTGTGCCTTGATTCAAACGGTGGTGTGTGGAACGAGCATGTGGAGGCTTTGCTTCGCGAAATAGATTTGGTGTTGCTCGACATCAAACAGTTCAATGATGACCGCCATCGTGAGTTGACCGGACGTAGCAATGCGCAGACATTGAAGACAGCGGAGTGGTTGGAGAAGAACGGTCGTCCGTTCTGGCTGCGTTATGTGCTGGTTCCCGGTATCAGTGATTTTGAGGACGACATCCGGCGGTTGGGTGAAGCATTGGGTGGATTCCAACAAATACAGCGGGTAGAGATTCTGCCATATCATCGTTTGGGAGTACATAAATACGAAGCAATGGGCTGGGAATACAAGCTGGCTGATGTGAAGGAAAATACGTCTGAACAACTGGAACGTGCTGAAAAACTTTTCAGAGAATATTTTTCAAATGTCGTTGTAAATTAGCACAAATATAAGCAGGGGGATTTGACAGCAGTGGTGTTGTCGTTCTCTCTGTTTTTTGTAATTTTGTGTCAATTATAAATTGAAAAAACAATGTTGGAATACGTCAAAGGTGATATTGATGAAATCACTCCTGCCTATGTGGTGGTTGACTGCAACGGTGTCGGCTATTTTGTCAATATCTCGCTAAATACCTATACGGCTTTGCAGAACCAGAAATCTGCCAAGGTTTATTTATATGAATCCATTCGTGAGGATGCGTATGTGCTTTATGGTTTCAAGGATAAAAGTGAGCGTGAAATGTTCACTTTGCTTGTCTCTGTTTCCGGTGTCGGTCCGAATACGGCACGCATGATTCTGTCGTCGTTGTCGACGGAAGATTTGCAGGCAGTAATTTCCACTGGCAATGTAAATCAGCTGAAGGCCGTAAAGGGAATCGGAGCAAAAACTGCGCAACGAATAATTGTTGACCTGAAAGATAAAATAAAAACGGGTGACAATCCGTTAATAATACAATTGGAAAGTAAGTCGGAAACCTACGAGGAAGCTGTTGCGGCCCTTGTCATGCTGGGATTTCCGCAGGCTGCTGCCCAGAAAGTGGTTGGCAGTTTGTTGAAGGAAAATCCGACATTGAAGGTGGAAGACGCTATCAAGAAGGCTTTGAAGCTTCTATAGCCGTAAGGAGTAGAGCGCTCAAAGTCGGATATTAACGGATTATATTAGCTTAATGAAAAACTTTGAGCGATTGAAATACTTGTGGGTAGTGGTGATTTTTTTTGTAGGCCTTGCTGCCTATGAATTTATCGGCTATTCGCAATATAAAAAATCAGAGACACCTCCGCCTCCTACGATATTTGTCGGAAAAAGTGCTGAGAATGGGGATTCTTCGCGTATGCATTATGACGTGAAGCCGACAATTACACCCGGTTATGACGAACTTTTGGACAACAAAAAGCCGCCAGTCGACTTGAAAGACCCCGCAAATATCACAACTCAGGCGGAATATGATAGTGAAACAGGTTGCTATATCATTCATACAAAGATTGGTGACCGCGAAATCAGCACTCCTTTCATTCTTTCTGCCGATGAATACAATGATATGGAATTGCGTAATTCCATGATGGATTATTATCGGAAGAAAAACGCAGAACTTTATGAGCAGAAAGACAAGGATAAATTTGATATTTTTGATATGAAGTTTGCCCTCGGTCCGTTGGAAAAAGTGTTTGGACCGGGCGGTGTGCAGTTGAAAACACAAGGGTCTGTGCTTGTGGAGATGGGGGTGAAGTCGAATAAGACCGACAACCCTGCATTGCCGGCCAGCTCACGCCGGAAAACCTATTTTGATTTCGACCAGAAAATCCAGGCTACTATTGATGCATCTGTCGGCGACAAGCTGAAGTTCAACATGACCTATAATACGGATGCAACCTTTGATTTTGACTCTAAAAACCTGAAACTCAAGTATGATGGAAAAGAGGATGAAATCATTAAAAGCATCGAGGCGGGTAATGTGTCCATGACTACCGGTTCGTCGTTGATTAAAGGTAGCACAGCTTTGTTTGGTATCAAGACAAAACTTCAGTTCGGAAAACTGACCTTGACGGCATTGGCGTCACAGCAGAATTCAGAATCCCAGACTGTCAATACTAAGGGTGGGGCGCAAACGACGTCGTTCTCCATCGGTGTGGATGATTATGATAAAAACCGTCACTTTTTCCTGGCTCACTTCTTTCGGGACAACTATGACAAGTTTGCCTCGAAATTGCCGTATGTATCTTCCGGTATAAACATCACGCGAATTGAGGTGTGGATTACGAACCGCCGGGGAACGTATGATGAGGCGCGAAACGTTGTCGGATTCATGGACTTGGCGGAAAATAAGGTTTTGTCCAATTCTCACTGGGTTGCTGACCCGACTGCCAATAATCCCCGGAATGCGTCCAACAATCTTTTGAATGAAATCAAGACCAACTATCCGGATGCGCGTTATATCAGCCAGGTGACACAGGCCTTGGACCCGCTGACAGCTTATGGCATTGAGGGTGGACGCGACTATGAAAAGATAGAAAGTGCACGTCTGCTTTCTTCTTCCGAATATCGTTTGAATGAAACGTTGGGTTACATTTCTTTGAATTCGGCCTTGAATGCAGATGAGATTCTTGCGGTGGCTTATGAATATACCTATCAGGGTACGGTTTATCAAGTCGGCGAATTCTCCAGTGATATAGCTGATTCCAACCAGTCGCTTTATTTGAAACTGTTGAAAGGTTCGACGGTTTCTCCGAAGTTTGCAAACTGGGACTTGATGATGAAAAACGTTTATTCGCTGGGTGCTTATCAGGTACAGAAAGAGAATTTCAAATTGAACATCAAATACCTCAGCGATTCGACAGGTACATCCGTACAGTATTTGCCGGTTGACCCTATTCGTAACAAGCCGTTGTTGCGGGTGATGAATCTCGACCGTTTGGATTCCAACAACGAAAGCAATCCCGACGGATTCTATGACTTCATTGAAGGCTATACTGTCATAGCATCGCAAGGTAAGATTATTTTCCCAGTTGTAGAACCGTTCGGCTCATATTTGGAAAGTCAAATTACCGACAAAAACGAAGCTAAGAAATATGTGTACCATGAACTGTATGATTCTACGCAGACTGTGGCCATGCAGTTCCAGGACAAGAACAAGTTCATATTGGAAGGTGAATATCAGGCGTCTTCGGGTTCGTCTATCCGTTTGAATGCCATGAATATTCCTCGAGGTTCGGTAGTCGTGACAGCCGGTGGTGTAACCTTGATTGAGAACAGTGACTATACCGTAGACTATAACATGGGTATTGTCACGATTATCAATCAAAGCATCATTGACTCTGGAACGAATGTCAGCGTTTCGTTGGAAAACCAGTCCATGTTCAGCACGCAGCGAAAAACACTGCTCGGCTTGGATTTGAACTATGCCTTCAATAAGGACTTCAATGTCGGAGCAACTGTCATGCACTTCTCCGAAAAGCCGTTGACGGAAAAGGTGAATATTGGTGACGAACTTATCAACAATACGATTTGGGGCATGAATTTTTCATACAACAAACAATTCATGTGGCTGACGAATTTGGTAAACAAGATTCCGACCGTGAATGCTACAGCTCCTTCAACGTTCAGTGCGCAGGGTGAATTTGCCCAATTGGTTCCTCACAAAAAGGAGACGGGAACAAACAAGGGTAGCTCGTATATCGACGATTTTGAATCTTCACAAAATTCAATTGATATCCGTTCTCCGTATTCTTGGTTCCTGGCTTCGACGCCGTACGACCCGTCGGCTTCAGCTTTGTTCCCTGAAGCGGCATTGTCGAATAATGTGGAATATGGGAAAAACAGGGCATTGCTGGCCTGGTATTATGTGGACAGAATGTTTACGCAGAAGAATTCATCTCTCTGTCCTGCCTATATCAAAAACGACTTGGACCAGTTGTCAAGCCCTTATGTGCGCGAGGTTACTACGCGTGAAATCTGGCCAAACCGTGAGTTGAATTATGGTGAAGCGGCAGCTATTCAGACATTGAACCTTTCGTTCTATCCGAATGAGCGTGGTCCGTATAACCTTGATGCCACCAATATTGATGAAAACTTTAACCTGCTGAACCCGGAAAAACGTTGGGGTGGTATTACCCGAAAACTCGACAATACGAATTTCGAATCGTCGAACATCGAATACATTCAGTTCTGGCTGATGGACCCGTTCTTGGTTGAAGGCGATACAAACGAGGGTGGTGACTTGTACTTCAACTTGGGTGAAGTCAGTGAAGATATTTTGAAAGACGGTTTCAAGGCTTACGAAAACGGAAATCCGATTGACGGTAATCCGGAGAAAATGCGTGAAACCGTTTGGGGACGCGTTGCTACCGAAACCTCTTTATCGTATGCTTTCGACAATACAGCTGGAGCCCGTAAATATCAGGATGTGGGTCTCGACGGCTTGCATAACGACGATGAGTTTGTATTTGATACTTATAAGAAATATATCGAGTCTCTGCGTTTGAAACTTTCGCCGACAACGATTGCGGCTATGGAAGAAGACCAGTTCTCGCCGTTTAACGACCCGTCGGGCGATAATTACCACTATTATCGTGGCTATGACTATGACGAGAAGCAGGCTTCAATTTTGGAACGCTACAAACGATACAATGGCGTAGAAGGCAACTCTTTGGGCGATGACGATACGAAGGACGGACTTTATCAGTCATCGAGAAGTGTGCCGGATGTGGAGGACATCAATCAGGACAATACGCTGAATGAATATGAACGCTATTATCAGTACCACATTTCTTTGCGTCGCGAGGATTTGCAGGTAGGACAGAACTATATTACCGACAAACAGGTGCAGACGGTTACTTTGCGCAACGGTAAAACTGCCGATGCCGTATGGTATCAGTTTAAAATTCCATTGAAGGAGTATGAAAAGGTGGTCGGTTCTATTTCCGACTTCTCTACGATTCGTTTTATCCGTATGTTCATGACCGGTTTCAAGCAGGCCACACATCTTCGTTTTGCTACGTTGGAACTGGTGCGTGGTGACTGGCGTACTTATGAATACAATTTGAATTCGCGTGCAGATGCCCCGGCTGAAGGAAACTTGGATTTGTCTGTGGTGAACATTGAGGAAAATTCGGGCCGCGAGCCGGTAAACTATGTGTTGCCTCCGGGTGTCAACCGTATCGTTGACCCGGGACAGTCGCAAATCACGCAGCTTAACGAACAGGCTGTTTCTTTGAAGGTGACTGGATTGAAGGCCGGTGATGCCCGTGCAGTTTATAAAAACACTTCGTTGGATTTGCGTCTGTACAAGCGAATGCAGATGTTTACCCATGCCGAACGGTTGATTGACGATGTGGCGGAAGAACTGAAAGACGGTGATATTTCGGTATTCCTGCGACTGGGTTCCGATATCAAAAATAACTTCTATGAATATGAAGTGCCGTTGAAATTGACGGAACCGGGCAAGTACAATACTTATAGCTCGGCTGACCAGTATATCGTATGGCCGAAAGAAAACTTTATGGACATAGCTCTCGATGTGTTCACCAACTTGAAAAAGGAACGTAACCGGGAGAAAAACAAAGAAGGCAGTACGGTAAAGATGACGGAACTGTATACCGGATATGACCCCGAGCATGAAGGTAACAAGGTTAGTGTTATCGGTAATCCGTCGTTGAGCGACGTTCGTGTCGTGATGATTGGTGTGCGCAATAATTCCAGCCGTGAGAAGAGCGGAGAAGTTTGGGTGAACGAACTCAAGGTTACTGACTTTAACGAGGATGGTGGCTGGGCTGCTAAAGGTAATGTAAATATCGGCGTGAGCGATATTGCAACACTCAATATGGGTGGACATATAGAAACTGTCGGTTTCGGTAATGTAGACCAGAGTCTGACTGACCGCCGTATGGATGACTACATGCAGTATAATGTAGCCACACAGGTGGATGTGGGTCGCTTCCTGCCGGAAAAAACGAAACTGAAGGCTCCGGTGTACTATTCCGTAACAAAGGAAAAATATTCACCCAAGTACAATCCGCTCGATCAGGATATTCTGTTGAAAGATGCTTTGGATGAAGCGGTTACGGAGCAGGAGCGTGACTCAATCAAGAATTATGCCATTGAGCAGTCGACGGTGAAGAGCTTCAGTTTGTCGGGATTTAATTTCGATGTAAAGAGCAAGAATCCGATGCCTTGGGACCCGGCTAACTTTACGCTTAATTTCTCATTTAATAAACAGGAGAATATTTCGCCGACAGTAGAGTATGAGCATATAAATGACTATCGGGGCAGTTTCCAGTACAGTTACACACCTTACGTGAAACCGTTTACTCCGTTTAAAGGTATAAAGAGTAAATCCAAGAACGTGAAATTCTTTAAGGACTGGGAGCTTACCTATGTGCCGACTTCATTGAGTTTCTTGACAAATATGTCACGTTATTACTATGAATTGCAGTCGAGAAACGAAGCGGATGTCGATGTCGAAATTCCGGTATCTGTCAGCAAGAATTTCTATTGGGACCGTCAGTTTGCATTGACTTGGAATCTGACTAAGAGTTTGTCGCTGTCGTTCAATTCCAACACGATGGCGCGGATTGAAGAAGCCGTTGGAGTTGTCAACCGTCAGTTGTTCCCTGACGAATACAAGGCTTGGAAAGATACGGTATGGCAGAGCATCAAAGGCTTCGGTACTCCTTGGAATTATGACCAGACTTTTACGGCTTCTTATAAGGCTCCGTTCAACCGTATTCCTGCACTGGATTTCCTGAATGCGAATGCGAGCTATAACGCAACCTATAAATGGGACCGTGGGGCACAGTTGGAGGACCAGGTTGTCGGTAATTCGATTGCAAACAATGGCGTGTGGAATGTTGACGGCCGTATTAATTTTGAGACTTTGTATAATAAGAACAAATATTTGAAAGAGGTGAACCGCAGGTTCTCTTCCAATGCACGTACAACGTCGAAGATGAAAAAGCCGAAGAAATTCCAGCGTACTTATCAGCTGAAAGATACAATACTGGATGTGAAGCACAATTTGCGTAACAAGAAGGTGAAGATTACGGCTACGACATTGAAGGGAGAACCGTTCCCGTTGAAAACAAAAATTGTCGATGAGAACAACCTGCAAATTCTGACAACCGGAAAAGAAAGCATAAAATTGGTTGTTGTTGAGGATTTGTCGGAAGACAAGAACATCTGGAAAGAAATCGGCGACTACTCCGCACGCTTGGCCATGTCTGTGAGAAATGCCAATGTGCGCTGGCGCCGTACGACGACTTCCAATATTCCGCAATTCATGCCCGAGGTGGGCGACATGTTCGGTCAGTCGAAAAATGGCGGTATAATGTCGCCGGGATTGGATTTTGCTTTTGGCTTTACGGATGAATCCTATTTGCAGAAAGCCATGGCGAGAGGTTGGCTGCTGAACGATATGAATCAAACCTCGCCGGCTATTTTCTCGCGTACGGAAGAATTTAATTTTGAAGTACAGCTGGAACCGATAAGGGGATTGAAAATCCGTTTGACATCCAATCGCACGGACAACCGTACAAACCAGATGCAGTTTATGTATGAAAATATTCCGACCACCCGTTCGGGTAGCTTTACGATGACAAGCTGTGCTATTGCTTCGGCTTTGCGCGGTTCTTCGGCATCCGACGGTTATGCCAACGCAACGTTTGACAAATTCATTGACTATATTCCGCAAGTGGCACAACGTTTGGAAAATCAGTATCGTGGTATGTCGTACCCGAACAGCGGATTTATTTCCGGAACTTCATATGCCGGACAGCCATATAATCCGGAAAATGGCGGAGTGAAGCAAACAAGTAGCGATGTGCTGATTCCGGCATTCATTGCCGCATACACGGGAAAAGATCCGTCGAAGATAAGTTTGTCTGCATTCCCGTCGTTGTCGGCCATGCTGCCGAACTGGAACATTACCTACGACGGTCTGGTGAAATTGGGTAACATGAAGAAGATATTCAAGAGTTTCACTCTGTCGCATGCTTATCAGTGTACCTATAATGTCGGTTCGTTCACGTCTTATTTGAATTGGGAAGGTGTTGATGGCGATTACGGTTTTACACTCGATGAACTGACACAGGCTCCGATACCGTCGTCACCCTATAACATTTCATCGGTATCCATTACCGAACGATTTGCTCCGTTGTTGGGTGTTGCGGCTACGCTTTATAACAATATGACAATCAATGCTGAGTACCGCGACAGCCGGACATTGACATTGAACTCAAGTGCCGGTCAGCTTGTGGAAGCATCTCAAAAGGCAATAACCGTAGGTGCGGGATACAAAATAGCCAATTTCAATACAGTGTTGAAGATGAAAGGCACTCAGACTGGAGTCAGCAACGACTTGATGCTCAATGCCGACTTCTCGTTCCAGCATAACCAGTCGCTGATTCGTAAGATTCAGGAACATACGACACAGGCTACAAGCGGAACACAGTCGATTGCCATTAATGTTACGGCAAGCTATGTGTTGAGCAAGCGCATTACGTTGGCCGCTTATTTTGACCACCAAATCAATAAGCCGCTGATTTCAACCAGTGCTTACCCGACAGCCAATAGCAATTACGGTATATCGGTCAACTTGTCACTCGCCCGATAGCCGGTGGATTTCCGTTGAATAAATAATCGTGGCAGAACGTGATTATATAAGGTGGAAAGTGTATATTTGTGCCGTTCTGTCTTTTAATAGTCCGTTAAAAATTCAACATATCGGCTAAGCGGCTTCCGCCACAAAGCCA
>OLFX01000221.1_pt1 | contig 98951 bp, 98 predicted proteins | sample 1605091 | NCBI WGS metagenome assembly OLFX01 (sample SAMEA3888906, study PRJEB22519) | human gut metagenome | biome: human gut; feature: human-associated habitat; material: faeces | place: Denmark | collected 2012 | reverse complement strand
GAAGGTGCGGCGTAAAAGTCGCACTTTCGGTGTCCACTATATTGACTTAAGACCAAATGTTATGTGCGTGACGTCAAGGTCAAGTGTTCTCTGCATGCCAAACGGCAGCCTATTACAGACTGCCGTTTGCTTTCCCTCTCTGTTTGCCTTCGTCTTTCCCTTTCGTGTTTACCCTTGTGTTCACATATCCTCCTGTTATGTCTTTAGCCGTAACACAAATCTTACCCGAACTTTTTACAAATAGCAACCACTTTGGCACAAGCGGTAAAAAAATTACACAAACGGTAAAAATATTCTTTTATGCTTCTTTGTTTTTGTGTCAAAATATGCTACAATAAGGAAAATTTGTAAAACTTTTGGATTATAAGGAGATTAACTTTGAGAATTGCGATTGTGGATGATGATATACAAATGTGTGAACAACTGAGCACTTTGTTAAATGAATTTCTCGGAGATTCTTCAGAAATATCGGATTATCGAAGTGGCGAAGAGTTTCTGACCGCTTGGGAGACTGCGGATTTTGACCTTATTATTTTAGATATTTTTATGGACAAACTGACCGGCGTGGATGTTGCCCGTAAAATCAGGGAACGAGACAGCAATGTAAAAATTGTTTTCAGTACAACGAGCAATGAATTTGCCAGTGAAAGTTATGAGGTAAATGCCTGCTATTATCTGCGCAAACCATTTGGGCGTGACAAAGTAAAGGTTATGTTAGACCGGCTTAACCTCGCAGAAATTGAGAAGATGCGTACGGTAAAACTTCCCGATGGCACCAGTGCCATCCTGCGCAATATTATCTATGTTGATTTTTCTTCACACCGGGTCACCCTTCACTGCAAATACGACGTTGACACAATTGTGCGGACTTCTTTTTCCGAAATTGAATCGCTCTTATGTGCCTATCCGTATTTTTCCAGCCCGACAAAAGGTATGTTGATTAATTTTTATGAAGTTTCTTCCCAGACCAATGATGTTTTTGTCATGAGCGACGGAAAAAGTATCCCAATTAGCAGACGTAAATCCAAAGAAGTTTTAGATGCCTATTTTACGTTCCGGTTTGAAATGTTACGAAATGGAGGTGGCAAATGATGCTGTCTTTTTATCGATTGGCGGAAGTCGCCATTTATTCCCTGCTGAATTTTCTTCCTTTTCTTGCCCTGGCACTTTATCCGTTCCGGCACAGTCTTCGTTTTTCGATAAATACAACATTTTTTTTAATTGTTCTTGTGACAATTTTGCAGCTTTTTCTCGGTGCATGGGCTGCCTTTGCTCCCGGAAACAACACCGGAACCATCAGTGCAGTAAGCACCATCCTGTATGCTGCTTTTTATTTTCTTGCCATAAAAAAACACTTTGGCAAAACGTTTTTTACACTTTTAATGATTTCAAATCTTGCGAGCCTCGCTGTAATTTCATCAAAGACCATAGAAAATCTTTTCTTCCCTGACCTCGCCGTACAAAGTTACCGCTGGTCTTTTTCTCTCATGCTTGCTGTGGTAGAAATAATTCTTGCTATTCCTCTGTTTTTCTATATGAAAAAAATATATACACCGGCAGTAGAAAAGGAACCATCCGGCTTTGAGTGGCGGTATTTGTGGGTAATTCCTGCCACCTTTTATGTGATGTGGTATTATGCGTTCTACGGAAATGCTTCCAAATCAAGTCTTGAAATTGCCCTGCGTCCGAAAAATACGCTGTTTTTATTTATTATCAATGTCGGCGCCATTTTCATTTACTATGTCGTTACACGCCTGATTTTGGAGCAGACCAAAACCCTCCTGCTGACGGAACGCAACCATGAATTGACCATGCAGACGGTACAATACGAAAATTTGCAGGAGAAAATCACAGAGGTGCGCCGAGCCAAGCACGATGTCCGCCACCATATCACACTTATGCAGGAATACCTGAATACAAGAAACTATACGGCTCTAAGTGAGTATCTAAAACAGTACAGAATGAGTTTACCAGACGATACGCCGGTACAGTTCTGCGCAAATCCTGCCGCCAATGCCGTACTTGTATATTTTGCACAACAGGCCAAAGAGCAGGGTATTACCTATCTCGTAAAAACAGAAATTCCGGAAAAAATCAACATTCCGGAAACCGACATTTCGGTTCTCCTCGGCAACCTGTTGGAAAACGCTGTAGATGCCTGCAAATCGGAACAAACACCGGGCAAAAAAATCATCGTCCGCGCAAATACTGACGGCGGCTCACTCTGTATCACCGTAGATAACACTTTCACCGGAACGCTTGCACATACCCCAGATGAAAATCTTGTTTCCACCAAACATAAAGGGCTTGGGCTTGGAACCCGCTCCGTGAAAAATATTGCGAATCAGCATGGCGGCATATGCCGGTTTGAAGCGAAGGATGGGATGTTTTACGCTTCTGTGCTATGCCAGATAGGGGAGTGAGGGGGGATAACAACTTGAGGCACTTTTATATATCCCACTTTCTTGCTCTCATCAATATAATCAATCGTCCGCATATTATGAAGTCTTTCTGCGAGTTTAATAAGAATGGCTTCCTCTGTATTTTTGTGTTCAATCTGTCGGACTATTTTTAATACGCCATTCGGCAACTCATTTGCCAAATTAGTATCATTTCCTTTTTCCTTCACATCACAAAACAATCCTGCCAGAACCGTATCACGCTCAGCACCTAATTCTGCTAACAGTATTGCAACATTTATAGGGTGTGTAACGTATTCCTCTCCCGAATATCTTCTTTTCCCATTATACGCCTTGCATGCCGTCAAATAAACATCATATAATACCTTATCTTCAATTTCAATATCATTTTTTTCTATCGTTTCTTTTAATACCTCAAATAGCTTTTCTTTAGAGGTTCCTACCTCTGTTGTTTTCAAGAAAATCGGCTCCATATAACTACCTCCTAGACATTTAAATTGTAATTTCATTGCTCTAAGAAGTGATGGTGGGAAACCAAACTCTCTATGAAATGATTGTGTAAAAGCGCTATGTGACTTCCATCCGTATTTCACAGCTACATCAATGAGACGCATTCCGGAACTAATATCATCGCATGATTTAATCAGCCTCCTCCTGCAAATATAATCCATTACCGTTTGATTTGTATAGGATTTGAAAATACGAATAAAATGACATTCGGAATATCCTACTGCATCCGCCAACTGCTTTACACTCAAGTCCTCTTCAAGATGTTCTTCAATATACTGTATGATTTGATTCATAACCATCACCTTCCATTCCACGTGGTAGTTATACTATAAAACAAATTGCTAGCGTTTGCTGTTTCTAAATTGCTGTTTTCATCTAAAATTCTGGCATATTAACAAATACTATTTTTTCTCCATCAGCAATTCCTGCATATATATCATGATTTTTACAGCCAATTTCTAAATAATGTTTTACCACATACTTTGATGTAAATGGCATTTCTAAAGAATTCAATTCTGACAAGTCAAACCACCTGCTGATTCCTTCACTCGAATGAAAATTGACATCAACTTCGTCTTTAAGGTCTGCAAAAAAATAATAATTCTGTCTGATTTCTCCGTTACATCTTCGTAATGTTACATACCGCAGTTCCAGATGAGATAAATCTTTTTCCGCAAGTTCTAATTCTTCATTTAATTCCCGCAACACGCATGCTTTTGCATCATTTAATTCTTCCGGTTCAAAATGTCCTCCAGCAGAGCCTATCCACATATCGTTAACAACTCTGCTGCCCTGTCGATACAAAAGCAGCGCCTTATCACCTTTAAAAATGTACAATGATGTCATATTTCTTAGTTTTGCCGTCACACTATCACCCTCCAGTTATTGTCTTTATTACTATTTTTAATTAAAGTAGCATACCAAGCATATTAGGTCAAGAATAAAACTACCTCTACACCAAATATTTTTCCACCAGTTCTTCAACAATCTGAGAATTCAAAACTGTCAACTCTGTTTCAAAAGTAAGTATCAGACGTTCTCCCAGATGAATTCCATTTCTCTGATAAGATTCTATTTTCTTTACAGCAGATTTGGCATACTCCGGTTTGTCCATCATACCTTCATGCTCCCAGTAAATTTCTTTCCACGTTTTTTTCGATAAAAATGTAAAATCCGGGTATACCGTACCATATCCTTTCAAATATAGGGGTTTTTCATACTGATATAAAATGTTATTTCTGTAGAAATAATCCGCAAGAATCTTCTCTGACTTTGACCTGACACGCTCACCTTTTTCTGTCACAATTTCAGCGGTTCCCTCGTAAAATTCTTTGCCATGATATTCGCTGTCATACCACCGAGCAAGTTCTTTCTCCCATATTGGCTCAATTGGTGTAACTAATAACTGCCTTTGTGTATGCATCGATGTATAAATCTTTTCAATTTCATCATCGGAATAGTCCCTCGTTATCCTTTCTATCTGCCGAAGTCTTGCTTTAGCTTTTTTCAGCACACTCTGATTATACTTCTTTTGAGCAAGCAGCTTTGGCAGTTCGGAATCTATTTTTGAAATATAAGTTCCTTCATTATCTTCTACACAATGGTAATATCGAATCTTATTTTTGTCTTTCGATATCCGCAGATTTCCTTTCGGTACAGATTTCAATTCGTTCTCTACCTTGCTGCAAATCATTTCTAATTTTTTTTGCTCCTTTAATAACAATTTTTTCAATCCTTGCATTTATCCACCTCTTTCATATGACTTTATTTACAAAATACTTAAATCCAGTCAACTGATATATCTATTTTGGTTGACCTTTTCTCGCTTTTCTATTATTTTAGTCAACTATTTTATTAACTAAAATGACTTGTTTGGGAAAAAATATGATTCCAGTCAACCATTTTACACTCAAAAGTTGACCGCTATCGCAAATATGCAATTCTAAGTCACCGCATCCATCCAAAACGGTTGACCATAATACAGAAAATTAGAATCTAAGTCACCTAAGACCAAAATATAGAAAAACACCGGGAACAATTCTGTTCCCGATGTTGTAATAATCCTGTTTCCAAAAACTAACGTTTTGATATCTTGAAAAGCCCTGAAATAAGGGATTTGTTGCTAACAGTGTTGCATATGTGTTTTATACGCAGGACTACCCAATGCACCTCATTACTTTTCTGATATACAAGATTAGTTCTATTTTTTATACTTTCTTGTATAATTATTAACAAAATTTCTCCCTTCTAAATTATAATATTTAATCAATCCTTCAATTTTTTCTTCAATCATATAATTTTCTTTTTTACAAAGAGCTGTACAAAAATCCTGAACATTACTTTTGAGTTTTTCTAATAAATCGGGTGTAATAATTCTTGTATCTTCACTTGGAAAGCAATCTTTATCAAAAATGTAACTATTATGAATTAATATTGGTACTGAGAAATTAGCAGGATACATCTCTCTAAACCAATTGCGTGAACCCAGTATTTGTTCACAATCATGTTTGCATATTTTATCCGTAACTGCTTCATTTTTACATTCAATAACTAAATAATCTTTTTCCGACGCAATACAAAAATCATCTGGTCCAATTCCCGTTTCCTTTTCTGGTCTGTTTGCACTAAAACCTATTAAATTTAATACTTCTTTTATAGATTCCTCAAAAGCCTCATGTGTATCTTTTTCAAAAACTAAATTATCTAAAATTTCTCTCGTATGCAATACATACAAATTACTATCTGCTTCCATCTTATTTTTTTCAATATATGTTACTACTCCTCTAGACTGACTCACTAGTTTGTTTATTAATTTTTTTTGTTGAATACCTACTATCGGATTTAATAAATACCTATTTTTAGATTTTGCAGATATCATTAATTCTTGTGCTGCTTTTTTATCATACATATTAACATACTCAGCCCTTTGTTGCTCGTAATATCCTTTAAGCACTAAATCGTCTATATGATTAGCTTCTTCTAACATAATTCTTGTAGCTTCTTGTATTCTTCCAACTTCGCATAAATTATAAGCTTTCCGGTTTGCCACAATCAGTTTATTATAATTCACATTTTTGCTATAAACTATGTCTGCTACATTGTCCTTACATAAAGACACCCATTCTTGATCTCTATTAAGCACCTTATCAGTTAGTTCAATTATTTCTTCAAAATTATCTGCACTGTCGCAAATTTCCTCAGATAATAAATACTGCGCTTTTGTAGCTTCACTAAAATAATTATATGCTTTATTTGAATATATTGCGTCTGTCAACTCATTTCCCATAAGATACACTATACAATAATCTGAGCTTGAACGAATTCCTCTTCCCATGCCCTGTTCTATTTTTTGAATTCTTTCTTTCAGAATTCTATCACTCTGATTGGCAATACTTTTTTCGTATCTATCATTCATATTCATAATGTTAGGTAATCCATCAATTATCAACATTCTACATGCTTCATCTGGCAAATCTATTCCATCATATTTATTTAACAACACATACAATCCATTCAATGAAGACTTTATTTTTTTTATACCAACTTGCATATTACTACTCTTAATAATAAATCCGCCTAAATCTTCCCACGCACTCGCATTTTTTAATGATGGTGATAAAACGACAACATTTATTTTTTTTGACATTTTTACCGCATAATCTCTTATTTCAAAATCTTGAATACTGCTATCTATTAACTTTGGTACCACTATCAATCTTTCTCCAATATCATTTGCTTTTTCTGGGCATATTATTGTACCTATCTTTTCCAAATCAATATCAAGTGTTGTTGAAAAAATGCTATCATCCGGCAACGTAGCACTTAAATAAATTCTTCTTTCTGCTTCTTCTAAACTCTTTATTTTATGAATCGGAATACAATTTGGAACTATTTCAATTCCTTCAGCACTTATATAGCCTCTGCATTGTTTTAATGAATCTATAATCAAATCTGCCGAAAAATCAATGTTTGTATCACTAGCTCTAGCCTCATTAATAATTTTTATAATATCTGATATATTATCTTGCCATACCCAAAACGGAACCAACATATTACCATAAGGATTTTGTTCTGACAAAATATCCATTATCTTGCTTTCACTTTGACTCTTTAGTTCTTTTATAAACAACTTAACAAAATCCATATATGCATCATTTTTTCTATCTATGTAAATTTTAAATTGGCTTTGAACTGTTGCTATACAAGCATGAACATCATCAATAATTACGCTTTTGAATTCTACATTATTGTATTCTCTCATACCAAATTTACTTTTTCCATTTACTAACGTATGAACATTTATAACTAAAATCGCTCTTCCACGTAAAAAATCAATACTTTTTTCATCTGTAGTTGTTGCAATTCCCAACTGGGCTGCCTGTTCTATAACCTGTGAAACTAAATACGAATCTAGAACGACATATACAGCTGGTCCTTTATTTTCATTTAAACAACTTTGTAAAATAAGCAAAGCCACAACAGTTTTTCCACTACCAGTATTCATTTTCAGAATGCAATCTCGATTATTTCGTTGCTCATACCATTGTTTCCATACTTCACTCTGAACATCTCTAGGATATTCAAATTTTTTATTTTTATATGGTAATGCCATGAATATTTCTCTGGGGTTTATTTTCTTTCCTTTCGTTTTACTACCTAAATTTGATAAATTAATTGCCATAATTATATTCCTTTCCCATCATTTCTAATGTTTTTATTTTCCCATTTACATTTCCTAGACATTATAAAATCCAGTTTCTCTCACAATATTATTCTCATACCATTCCTTTGGAGCTTCACTACTATTGTAAGCCTTGTCTAGCATCTTATATATTTGAGGATATCTTACATCAAATCTAAGCAATGTTTTTAATTCTGTTGTCTGTATTGGCAATATCTTCATTCCGGTTATGCAATCAGTTCCTGCAGCATTGTAGTACTGCATAAATCTTCTAGCTCTAAAATCAGATACAACATTTATATTTAGGTTTGTTGTTACAAAAACACAATATGCCTCATCTTCTGGATGTAACAAGCAATAATCCCCTAAATGTCTTGATACCGGTTCCATCTCCATTCTTCTTTGATTAGAGCCATCTGCCAGAGTTGCTTCCAGCAACAAAGTATGTTGAGGATACCACTCTGATTTCTCATACTTCCATACAATATCTGCTTCTCCACCGCCTGCATGAGTCTTTGGCAACAAATCCGCCTCCAGTGACAAGTTCATAAATTTAAGTACATCGCCTTTTCTATCACTAATTATATACCAAGCAATCCCCAGTACATACTCAAAAATAGTCGGTATATCAGCATTGTCGGTAACTAAACTTCTTATCTCATTATCGTCTCTATTCTCAAAATGGGTAAATAATGTAATAAGTGTATCCTTATCAAATTTTTCATCTATTAGCTTATTAAAACGAGCATATCTTTCGTCCTTAATAACCTGACGAGCTGATTCCTTATCTGTAATACTTTTCCCTAATGATTTTCCTAATGTCTGATACACGCTATACGCATCAATCTTTAAGCACGGCTGTATATCTTCAAGATTTACATTTTCAGAAATAAGCTCCGTTTCCTTATATGCAATATCAAGCAATTTATCAGATATATTTTCAATATAACATTTTGGTAAAACATCAAGTTTAACTTTATTATCTTCAAATAAAACGATATCTGTAATCTTAAAGTATCTTCTATTTAAATCAAAATAATCTGATAACGTAGCTTTAGCCTTAAACAAATGCATAATTTTGAAGAACTCTTCATTGAATGCTTGTGTAGACTCTGCTTTCAATATCGGAACATCATTCAAGACTGATAATCCCATTCTAGAAATTACACTTCTTGCACTACTATTAAAGAAATATTTTCTCCAGGCACCTCCGACCTTACTATTTGTTAGCTTCTTGGTTGCCTCATAGAACTCTAACGCCACATCTTCCTTTGAGAAAACAATTATGTTCAATAGCCTGTATAAATCGTAATATGGCTTATCATACCTTGCACTTTTACGATTTATTCCAATATTACATATTAATTCTTCTGATATTTCTTCTTCCTGCAACATAGCCAATGCTGTTTTATAATTATCCATTTTCATTAATACAGAGAGAATAATATCTTCATAATTCATTTTCCCTTTTCGTGATTCTTTAATTGATTTAATAATCATATCTGTGGTTTCTTTATTAACACACAAAGGCAATAAATATGTAAATTCATCATATGTAAGATATTCCACCTTGCTCACAATATATAGAAAAACTACAAATGGTCTAACCTTATTACCGTCCACATCATTGGAAGTTTTAAGAAGTTGTTTAAAATATAAGAAGCTATCCTTTGGTATTTCAAGCAAATTATCAGAAGAAAAATCTTCCGATTCAGAAATATTAATTAATGCTTCTCCCGCTGCCGTAATATTTCTTTCATCATCCAATAAACCTATATCCCTTAATCCAGATGTTTTCTCTCTGGCATCTTTATCTGGTCTAGGCGCATCTCCTTTAATAAAGCTGCTCTTTTTAAGAAATTCATAGTACTCCGCTTGAAAAGCATTATTACCTGTCCATATTTTTTCTTTGTTTTCCGGAAGATTTCTGAATTGTTGTAACAACTTCATTTGTAATTCTATACTCATGTTGAAATTATCAGTTCTATAACTTGTTGTACCGATGGACCAACAATAACTCTTGAAACCTATTTCATTTGCCATACGCACATCTCCTTCTTCTAGTAATTAACAACTAATACTTCCTTTGTAACACCTTCTCGTTTGGTATGATAATTTGAGTTTTTATAATCATAATCTAATGATATAGCCTTAAACTTTTTATGTTTCTCTATCCAATCTGCAAGAATTTCATTCTTTTTACCTTTACTCTCGAGAACATTAGATACTGCAAATCGAATTCCTTTTTTATCCACTTCTTCCAAATACGCCAACAAATCATATTCGTCCTGCTCGTTCCAGCCGTCCTGCTCATTATACGTTGCACATGTTATCAAATAAGGCGGATCTACATAAAAGAAACTTTTATCAGTAAATTCATCTATATTTACTTCTCTAAAGTCTCCTGTTGTAAATGCATAATCTCCGCTTTTTATTCTGTCAAGAAATCCTTCTAATTTTTGTTGCATTTTTAAATTAAAATCTCTTTTACCTACTGGCAAATTAAACTCACCTTTCCTGTTAAATCGCAATTGATTGTTGAAAGAATATACAATCAACAAATATAACATTAAGTAATACTCATCATCCCGCTCTTTTTTACTATTAAAATCATTTCTAAGCTTATTATATCCGTCTTTGTTATATGCCCCCAATCCTTTAGAACTTTCACAGCCATAGTATTCATATCCATTCTTACTTACAAGTGATAAATCATATTTTTCTATTGTTTCGTATATCCATATGAATATTTCTTCTTTAGATAATCGTTTAAATGTATCTAATAATCCCATTAAATATTCATTAGAGTCATTGAACTGTACTTTATTACAATTCACGTTAATTCCAACATTACAACCACCACAAAATAAATCAACAACCTTGTCTGCATCCTTTGGGAAGAAAGGTAGTATTTGAGGAAGCAATTTATACTTTCCTCCTGTATAATTTAACGCTGATGGAATTATTTCTTTTTCACTTTCATAACATTTACACAAAAACAATCGTTCTTGATTATCTTTTATATCGGACTTTCCAGTTGAAAATGCTTTATAATCCTCTGTATATACCTGAACTTCTCCTTTTTTTTGAAGTATTCGCATTATATCATCATCACTTATTTTGGCATTAGATCTATCATTTCCTTTTTCCGCCATATTATTGTATGAAAGCATAATATATTTAGCATGAATTGAATCAATTAATTTTTCAAAAGCCACAGTGGCTTTTTTTGTGCAATAATCACTCTTTAACACTGTTCTATCCATCTTTCTTGCGACTCCAAATACTTTTGGTTTTTCCCATCGAGCAACATTTTCCAATAGATGATATGCATCACAATACTGTCTAGAGTTATATGGTGGGTCAATATATACTAAATCCGCCTCAATATTTGGAACAAGCTCATTTGTATCCATGTTATAACACACATTATTTTCATTTAAGTTTTCATCAGGCTGTGGTACATATAGTTCTAGATGTTTTTCAAATTCTGCTCCCTTTCTATATGCATCATAATGTCCGCATGTATTAGCAATTTTATCCATTGCATACAACAAAGATGTTATTAATAACGCTCTTTCTCTTGTATTAATTTCCCCCTTTTTAAATCTATCTTCTATATCCTGTCTGATAAAACCAATCTTTCTACAATCCTCAAGCGAAAAATACGTATCTGCAAAATTTTCACTCATATAATTATCCTGTTCAACAACCCTATTATTATAATAAACAATTAAATCTATTATTTTGTCTTCAGAATAATCTTCACTGCTAAACCAAGCTACATGACATATATAATTACTGTACATGATATCATTTGTAATAATCTTTCTATCTGTAAAAGCTGATGCTACAGCACCTGTTCCCGCAAATATATCTGCTACAGTATTCACATTTTCGCATTCTTTTTCAATTACCTCTGTAATAAAAGGCAAAAGCTTATATTTATTTCCTAAATATCTTCTATTATTTATTTTCGTCGTTTTATATGGAAGCTCTTGCACTTCCGGCTTTTCCTCTACATTATTTTTTTTTATATATTCTTTAAGCCTATCGTAAACCTCTTCCGTCCACATAGGTCTTCCTTTTTCATTTAATTCAATTTCTATCAATCCATTCTCTTTTAAATAATATAAATATGATCTCGAAATGTCTAATTTTTTTGCAATTTGAGTTGCCGTATAATTCATATTTCCATCTCCATTTTATGCAACGTATTTTTTTCATTATTGGACACTTTTTATTTAATTATACCATTATATTGGATTTTTTCAATGGTTTATTTGAAGAAACGATTATATTTTGGATGCTAACATATAATAACTTTGTTACAAGTGTTAGCATCCATTTTCACTTTACCTTCCCTCATATGCTTCCCATAATCTCTTCTGTTCCGCACTTATCCTCATTATCTCCTGCAAATCTCTCACCATAGCTTCGACATTCGCATCCATCTGTTCCACAGTACCTGTACGATTACAACCTTTAATTTCACACTGTACTTCTTCTTTTGAATATATCTCCTTCGTTTCCACATTCATATATCCCAATGAAGTATAGCTATATCCATCCCTTGTATCTCCAAATACAGGTGCTACCTCTCCTTTTGAAGTATTCCACCTCATAAGCCTTGGAAACCAACACAATCCCTCTTTTATCAGTTCTTTGAATGCCTCTAGCAGTTTTCCGATTTCATACAAGATTCCACGAAATGAATTCCCGGCATCAATTGTTTTATCCGCTTCCACCTGATTAGCATATTCTTCAATTGTAGGTGCAAATAATCTGAATGATGAGACAAATGCTTTGATTCTATCAAGCAACACTACCGTTTCTTTTGCTTTATCTGTGGTATATTCAATCTCTTGATTTACAGATTGAAGTTCTAACCGTTTTCCTTCCAATTCATTGGATATACGCTGTGATTCTCTCTTATCCATATCCGACAATGACTTCTCAATATTCCTCTTACTCTCAAGATATGAAATCTCGCATTCCAGTTTATCCTTCTTATCCGTATATTCTTGCTCCATGGCCTCATTTTTCTTAACAATGGCATCTGTTTTCTCATTTAATTCCTTAGTCTGTCTACGCTCCAGTTCCTTATAAGCAATCTGAGAAGCAAGCAACTCAATATCCGCATCATGCACCTGTTCCTTTATCTGCTCCAAATGCTCTGTTTCTTTTGCTACTTTATATTCTGTTACGGATAAATCATGATTTCTTCCAAGACTTTTTTCTGATAAATTTTCATGTGTATGATATCTGAAGCACATCCCAGCTTCTTCTCGTAATTTATCCTGTAAAATTACTGAAAGGGTTTCCGGTGTAAATACGTTTCTCTTCGAAACCTTCTTCCTAAGTCCTTTCTTTGCTCCTTCCCATACCGGAACTCCTACCACATGAACATGTGGACTTGCTTCATCAAAATGAATTACTGCATTTGCAATTTTAAATTCTGGCAACAGTTCCTCCAGCTTTCCAATCAAAAAACTATATACATAATACATTTTGTCATTAACATCATCATGTGCCCTCCAAAACTCTTTATCTCCACATTGGAAAATGATTTCAACAGCCATATCCTGTTCAAGCCCTGCAACATGTTCGAAATAATCATCAATCTTTCGGTCTGCTCTCTTTTGTTTTTCATTGTATTCTTTTATCACTTCATCAAATTCCTGATGATAAACATTCTTCACATCCTGAAGCAAATCATCTGTTCCACGCAAAACCATAATATTGTCTTTACTATAATCATCCGATTTGTACTTTCTTAAATTGTGTTTTGCCACTCCAAGCAATTTACTCTTACTTGTGATAGCACTTTTCTTGTTGCTAATGTGTGCTGTATACGACGTATTCCCCATAAGCAAATCTCCTCTCTTATCTGTAAAAATTTTTCTCGGAGCATATGCTTATCATCTTGGCTCTGCCACAGATGATAACCCCCTAGCAGTTTTGGCAAACCAAATCTGTGGTGGCTCTCCGAGGAGTTCAATATTAACTCTTACAACTACAAAGAGTTTAATAATCTGTTCTTTTAAGAAATACAGACTCTAAACTCTTATAAGAATTTAGAATCTGCTTTTCCAAACATTCGGATTGTTAAACTCTTTCATCTGGCATAATCCATGTCCAAAAACTTGTTCCATCATCTAACTTACTTTTTCCTGAAGTAATTCCCAGTTTCTTCTTAGCAGATAAAAGAGTATTTCTTTTAATTCCTCTTTTCGCTGCTTCCTGTAAAATATCATTAGATGCAATCTCCTTCGATAACCCAAAGAACTCTTTGATAAAGTTTTCTGCAATATCAAGTTTCTTTTTGCCTCGTCCTTCATTCCCCATCAGTAATTCATCAATTGTAATGTCATATGGACCAATACAAATCATTCCTCTGTCTTCGGTCATTTAAAAACCGATTGCATCTCCAGTTGGAGCTAAAGAAGATTTGTCATGTGCCATAATTCTAATATTAGGTTTATCTCGAAGTCTTGCTACCAATAACACACTTCTGGCTGTTGCCTGAATATCAATAGAACCTAACCCTCTATACGTTGATTTACAGACTGTCATTGATACGTGTGGCAAGAATTTTCCCACACTAAAGAAAATCAAAGTTTTATTCAATCAGCTATATGACTATGCCTCGAAGAATGATATTTGCAACAAAGACTATTCCAGCTACGTGGATGTCACTCAGTATAAGGATCGTAATCCTAACAAATGCGACAGAAACAAGTTTGAAAAGAACAAAATTGATATGATTTGGGAGCAAAAAGAAGATAAATATTATCAGATTGTATTAATGCTTCTATACAGTGGAGTTCGAGTTTCAGAATTGCTGGATTTAAAAAAAGAAAATGTTCATTTGGAAGAACAATATCTTGATGTTATCTGTAGTAAAACAGAAAATGGTATTCGAAAGGTTCCGATAGCAGATAAGGTTCTGCCATACTACAAAACATGGTATAAATCCTGCCCGAAATGTGAATATCTACTTCACACAGAGGACGGAAATCATTTCCTATACCGAAACTACTAGGATAGCTATTTTAAACCTTTAATGGAACAGTTAAATATTAATCGTACGCCCCATTGTTGTAGGCATACCTGTATTTCCATATTAGCGGAAGCTGGTGTCAATCAGACAATTATCGAAAAGATTGTGGGACACTCCGGTGCTATGACATTAACCGAGAAAGTATATACACACTTTGATTTAAAGGAGCTTGTAGATGCAATTAATAGAATTTAAGAAGCAATCGGTGCAATTCGCAAATCACTCCGTGATTTTGCTCATTTCGCGCTGACGCGCTATATTTGCCGCCGAATATATGTCTGCGAGTGCAAGCACTCCCATCCAATATTCTCCAGCAAATGCACCGCTTGTAGAAACGCGCAAAAAGGACATTCCCCAGTATCTCTACTGAAAAATGTCCTATACATATCAATATCTTTGTTGCATACCTGCTGCATATGTGTTGCATTCGATGTAAATTCCAGCACATCTGACGGCATTCCACAACTTCTGTAACCCTTGTAAAATGGGCTTCTCTTGATATCTTCGTTTCCGATAAATTATCGTTTGGAGAACTGTGGTGCACGACGAGCTTTCTTCAAGCCGTATTTCTTTCTTTCCTTCATACGTGAATCACGAGTAAGGAATCCGGCCTTTTTAAGAATCGGTCTGAAATCAGCATCTGCCTCATTCAAAGCACGAGCGATACCATGACGGATAGCGCCTGCCTGACCTGTGAAACCGCCACCTTTAACAGTAACCTTTACATCGTATTTGTCAGCAGTGTTTGTAGCTTCCAAAGGCTGACGAGCGATGATTTTCAAAGTCTCAAGACCAAAATAATCATCAATATCTTTTTTATTAATTGTCACTTTACCGGTACCTGGTGTAAGGTATACACGAGCGATACTGGATTTTCTTCTTCCTGTTCCGTAAAATGTTGAACTAGCCAATGTTATCTCTCCTTTCTACACCTCATTAAATGTCCAATGTTTCCGGTTTCTGTGCTGCATGGTTGTGCTCCGGTCCTGCATATACGTGCAGTTTCTTAAGCATCTGGCGTCCCAAAGGTCCCTTTGGAAGCATACCCTTTACAGCGTGAGTAATTACAAATTCCGGTTTCTTCTGCATCATTTCTCTCAATGTAGCTTCTTTCATTCCGCCTACATATTCAGAGTGATGATAGTAAATCTTCTGATCCAGTTTCTTACCTGTAACCTGAATCTTCTCTGCATTTACTACGATTACATAATCGCCTGTGTCAATGTGCGGTGTGTAAGTTGGTTTGTTTTTACCTCTTAATACATTCGCAACTTCTGATGCAAGACGTCCCAAAGTTTTTCCTTCAGCGTCTACAACATACCATTTTCTTTCCACTGTGGATGGACTTGCCATAAAACTTTTCATCCTTGGAATCCTCCTTATTTAGTTCTTGCTTACTAGGTTTTGCAATACAAAACTGGTTCGGCTGTTTTCCTTGTTACATGCGTATTCTCGTTACCGGGGCATGGAACGACAAAACACGCCATACTCGTATAGTATACGATACCAAAGTGCCTCTGTCAAGATTTTTTTCTTGACGCAGACCATTTCTTAAGGCCATAATAAAAACAGTATAAAAAAAATGAAATAAATGCAACACTTTGACACCAAAATCAATCTAATTATTAGCTGTGAGGGATTTCACAGAGAACTGTATACAGTATATTCGCACAAATGTGCAGATTGGAGGCACCCGTGACAAAGACAGACTGGATTTTCGTACAGCAGGCAAAAAAGGGCGATTCCCATGCTTTTGCCAGACTTTACGAAATCTATTACAAAGACTTATACCATTTTGCCCTTTATTATACGAAGGACAGTATAACCGCCGAGGACGCCGTCAGTTCAGCCGTTTTAAAAGCATTTGAGCAATTACATAAACTGCGGAAAAACGATGCGTTCAAGAGCTGGCTGTTCCAGATTACAGCAAACGAATGTAAAAAATTATTAAAACAAAAATCCATTTATTTGAGCGATGCATCATGGCAGGAACCGGCTGCCGCCGAAGATGGCTACCTGACACCGGAAATTCAGGACGAACTTTCGCAGCTTAGTGAGCCGGAACGGCGCGTCATCACCTTATCCGTGTTTGGCGGCTATACCAGCAGAGAAATCGCGGGTATTCTAAAAAAACGGGAAGGCTCCATCCGTTCCATCAAAAGCCGGGCACTTGCAAAACTCCGTGAAAAAAATGCGGACTTATAAACATAAGGAGGTCAATTATGAGCGATAAAAATTTTGAAGAAAAACTCAAAAAGCATTGGCGCGAAGAAGCGGATTCCATTCCGGTTCCGGATTCTCTGCACCCTGCAAAAATAGAAGAAATGATAGATAAAAAAATGGAAGTTCCTAAAAAACGCACCCACAAAAAATTGTATGCCGGCATTACTGCGGCAGCTGCTTGTCTTGCGCTTCTTATTGCCGGCACAGCCTATTACTTTAACACCGGACGGCAATCAGAAAAAGGAACCCCTGTTGCCAATTCGAAGCAAACCACCTCGGACCGACACGAGTTTGTCGGCAATACCAGTTATTCAGAAATTTATAGCCTGATTCAAAAATATCATGACAAGCAATCCATGTCCGATATTGCCGCAGAAGATTCAGCATCCACCGGAGCAAAATCCTCGACAGGAGCCGAAGACACAACAGCCACCCACGACTATTCAGAAACGGATCTTCAGGTAAAAGATGTCATGGAAGGCGACATCGTCAAAACAGACGGTTCCTTTATCTATACCATGTTAAATAACAACAATTGTGCCAAAATCCGCATATATTCTGTGGAGGGAAAAACTATAGAATTAGTTAAGCAATTTACCCTAAAAAAAAGATGGGTAGAGGAACTGTATTTAGAAAACAGTAAATTAATTATACTTTCCTCAGACAGCATTGAAGATAATTCAAATGCCACTTGCGGCGTTGCTGATGATTGCATTACTTTGAATGAAACCACCTATATAGATATTTACGATGTCAGTACACCGCAAAATGCAAAAAAAATCAAAAGCCTGTCGCAAAGCGGAATTTATAAAACTTCCCGCTTTACAAATGGATATCTCTACACTTTTTCTTTCCACCTAATTATGGGTGAATGCAAAAATGAAAAAGAGATATCTGAATATATACCTTCCGTAAACGGCAAAACAATGAAGGAAAATAAGATACAAAAAATTGTAGATGACCCTGTAAATAGTTATGTTGTCATGACAAGTGTAAATCTTACCAAACCGGATAATTTCTCCGACACCGCGGCCGTGCTCTCAGATTACACCACATACTACATGAGCACATCCCATTTATACCTTGCCAACACCATTTACGAACAATTTTTATGGAACAGCAGCACAAAAACTGCCATCAGCAAATTTGAATACAAAGACGGCGCATTTTCCTACCAAACAACAAAAAAGGTAAAAGGCCAAATTAATGATTCCTATTATATGCATGAATATAAAGGAAATTTTGCTTTCGTCTACACTGACTGGAGGAACGAAACATCGACCAATGGTATCTGCATTTTAGACAAAAACATGAATACTCTTGGCAAAATTGATAATTTAGGTAACGACGAAACCATTTATGCATCGTATTACATTGGTTCCATGGCATACTTTGTCACCTACCGCCAGACAGATCCGGTATTTGCCGTCGACATCAGCAATCCGAAAAAGCCGGTTGTTAAAGCAAAATTAAAACTGCCGGGCTTCTCCTCTTACCTTCATTCCTTCGGCGAAAACCAACTGATTGGCGTTGGAATGGCAGGTGGTGATGATGATAAAGTAAAAATTTCTCTCTTTGCCTTAGGAGAAAATGGTTCCGTGACCGAACAGACAAAACTGCTCCTGCCAAAATATAGCGAAACGGAAGCAGGCAGTAACCACAAATCGGTTTTCATTGATGAGGAGAGGAAGCTTGTCGGCTTTGCCACGATAGCTGACACCACACTGCGCTACAAGCTCTATCATTTTGATGGAACTGAATTTAAACAGGTATTAAATGTTCCAATTAAGGAAATGTCAAACACACGAGGTATACGAATCGGCAATTACTTCTATGTCGTTGACAACGCAAAAAAAATCCATGCTTACGATATGCAAACATGGAAATAACATCTTTATTTAAGGTACTTCACGGATTTCCACAAGTACCAGTCCTTCCGGCGGGGCCGTAGGCCCCGCTTTTTTACGCTCTCCGGTAGAAAGTGCCTGTTTTACATCCGCTAAGCTTCTTCTCGCCTCACCGACTTCAACAAGCGTACCAGCAATAATTCGAACCATATTATATAAAAAGCCATTCCCGCGCACACGAATTCGAATCACTTCACCGCCATTGCACCCCATTGCCTTTTGCTTATCAAGGGATACCTCGTAAATAGTACGAACTTTTGATTTCACCTGACTGCCCGCCGAACAAAAAGCTGAAAAATCATGTTCACCGACAAGAAGGGCTGCCGCCTCTTTCATTACCTCAAAATCCAAAGGATGATATACATGATACGAATACCGGCTGTATATGGGGAGATTGATTTTCGTATTTAAAATTGTATACTCATACATTTTTTCTGTATTGCGGTATCTTGGATGATAATCCGATTCCACCTCATCTGACTTCTGCACACGAATATCATCCGGCAGATAATGATTGAGACCAATTGCAAATTTCTCCGCCGGAATCCGGCTGTTTGTATCAAACACTGCGATATTTCCATACGCATGCACACCGGAATCCGTGCGGCTTGCTCCGATTATCTCTATGTCTTCTTTCAGCCATTTTCGCAATGCGTCTGTAAGCGTTCCCTCCACAGTCACCGCATTTTCCTGAATCTGCCACCCACAGTAATTTGTTCCATCATAAGAAACAATCAATCGTATTCTCCGCATTTTCTCCTCCTACCATGGAATAAAATGAGTAATGCCAATCACACAAACCAGATAACCGAGAAGAACCCCATACGAAATCCGGTCAACCGCTCGATACTTAAGCGGTTTCATCTTTGTACGGCCTTCTCCGCCGTGATAACATCTTGCCTCCATTGCGTTGGCAAGTTCATAAGCACGTCTGGTCGCAGATACTAAAAGTGGCACTAGAATCGATACCATGGCACGCATACGCTGCCACAATCTGCCCTCTTCGAAATCCGCACCGCGTGCACTCTGTGCATTGATAATCCGGTTCGCCTCTTCGAGAAGAATCGGGATAAAACGCAGCGCCAAGGACATCATCATCGCAAAATCGTGAACCGGCGCCTTTATCTTTTCTAACGGCTTTAACAATTTTTCTATCGCATCTGTCAACTGATTTGGCGTCGTCGTATATGTCATCATCGAGGATCCGACAATCAGGTAACTCAAACGCATGGACATAAAGACAGCCTTTCGGATTCCCTGCCACGTAATGGTGATAAATTTCCAGTGAAATACCACATCGCCGCTTGTTCCAAACAAGTTAAACAATGCCGTCACAATAAGCAGAAACAGAATCGGCTTCATACCGCGTACAATGTAGCGGAGCGGGACTTTGGAAAGTACAATCACCGTTCCTAGAAATACGGTAACAACAGCATATCCAACAAAACCGCGAAACAAAAAAAGTGAAATCAAATAAGCAAGTACCCCGACCACTTTCACACGAGGGTCCAGACGGTGAATCACCGACTCTGCCGGATAAAATTGTCCGATTGTCATATCACGTAACATAATTCAATCCCCTTTTCTTATCTTGCCTGTAAAATACTGTCGACTGCTTCCTGCACAGTTATTGCATTGTGTGGCAGCGTAACACCACGCCTTGCCAGTCCTTCCATCACATATGTCACCTGCGGTGCCATCAATCCGATTTTCTCTAACTCTTTATAATGAGAAAATACTTCTCCCGGTGTTGCGTCAAACGCCACCGTTCCGTGATTCATCACAATAAGACGTTCTACATACCTCGCCACATCTTCCATGCTGTGGGACACTAAAATCACCGTCAGATTCCGCTCTTTGTGCAGTTTTGCAACCAAATCAAGAATCTCATCTCTGCCACTTGGATCAAGTCCGGCCGTTGGCTCATCCAAAATCAACACCTCCGGCTCCATTGCCAGAACACCGGCGATGGCTACACGGCGTTTTTGTCCGCCGGACAATTCAAGTGGTGATACATCTAATAAATCCTCACCAATACCTACCTGTTTGAGTGCCTGAAAAGAGTTCATATCGATTTTCAGTGAATCCATACCGATATTCTTTGGTCCAAATTTCACATCATCAATCACCGTACTCTCAAACAGCTGATACTCCGGATATTGAAATACAAGTCCAACTTTACTGCGAAGTTTCTTCTTAGAAAAGTCGCTGTCATTGATGTCCTTTCCATCGTAAAAGACCGCCCCGGAAGTCGGCTTCAAAAGGCCGTTCAAATGTTGGATAAGCGTTGATTTTCCGGAACCGGTATGACCAATCAGACCAATCATTTCGCCTTGTTCAATTTTTATATTCACATCGTGAAGCGCCACTTTTTCTCCGGCACTTCCATCCTCATATCGATGCTCCAATTCATGAATAATAATCGCCATCACAAGTTCCTACTTTCCCAATTGTTTTGCAATCACATCTACCAATTCGTCTGCGGACGTAATTCCAACAGGAATTGTCATCCCCCTCTTTTTCAACTCATGCGCCAAAAGTGTTACCTGCGGCACATCCAGATGATATTTCTGCAGTGTTTCCACCTCGGCAAAAATTTCTTTTGGCTTTCCTTCCATCACGATTTTGCCCTTATTCATCACAATTACCTTGTCTGCCTCGGTAACTTCTTCCATGTAGTGCGTAATCCACAAAATCGTAATATGTTCTTCCTTATTTAATGTCTTTACGGCGTCTAACACTTCTCTTCGCCCAACCGGGTCAAGCATTGCCGTCGACTCGTCTAATACAATACATTTCGGATGCATTGCCAGAATACCGGCAATTGCTACCCGCTGTTTCTGTCCACCGGACAAATGATTCGGAGACGATTTTCTTTCGTGAAGCATCCCCACTTTTTTCAGGGCTTCCTCGACACGCTCCCAGATTTTTTTAGTCGGTACGCCGATATTCTCCGGTCCAAATCCAACATCTTCTTCGACAACATTCTGCACAATTTGGTTGTCCGGATTCTGGAACACCATGCCGGCCCTCTTTCGCACTTCCCAAACCATATCCTTTTCTGAAGTGTCAATGCCATCCACATACATCGTTCCTTCTTCCGGAACTAAAAGGGCATTGATATGTCTGGCAAGCGTGGATTTACCGGAGCCATTATGCCCCAGTATCGCAACAAACTCGCCCGTTTTCACTTCAAAGGAGACATCGTTGACAGCAGTTTCCACAGCTATCACATTATCTTCTCCATCCCGCCGGATGTAATCAAACTTAATATGCTCTGCACGAATCAATAGTTTGTCTCCTTTCAAATTTCTCCATATGCACAAAAGGGACTGTCCGAAGGCAGTCCCCATATTTGCAGTATCTTTATACTAACTCGATTACAACTTCCATTGCAGCATCACCTTTACGTGGTCCAATCTTAATGATTCTTGTATAACCACCGTTGCGGTCTGCATACTTAGGAGCAATCTCGTCAAACAGAAGATTTGTAATATCTACTTCTTTTGTTGCTTTTTTCTTACCGGCAGTTTCTGTAGGAACTTCGGTAATTGTGTAAAGCATCTTCTTCATCTGACGTCTTGCATGAAGTCTGGAAGGATTGTCTTTCTTGATTTCCTTGTCTACAGTATCGTAAACAGTTACTTTCTTTCCGTCAACCACTTCTTTGACTCTCTTGCCATCTTTATCTTTCTGAGCAACTTTTGCTTTTACAGTAACAGTTTCATAATTATCTTTCTCTTTTACTGCCATCGCAATAAGCTTTTCAGCAATTTTACGAATTTCTTTTGCTTTCGCTTCCGTTGTAACAATCTTGCCATGATACAACAAGTTGGTTACCTGATTTCTCAGCAAAGCTTTTCTCTGGCTGGATGTTCTTCCAAGTTTTCTGTAGCCTGCCATGATATTTCCTCCTTGTTAATACTATTATTCAGATTCACCTGTACTGAGAGACAATCCAAGTTCTTTCAACTTAGCAAGTACTTCCTCAAGGGATTTACGACCCAAGTTACGAACTTTCATCATATCCTCAGCAGTCTTATTCGTCAACTCTTCTACTGTGTTGATTCCTGCTCTCTTCAAGCAGTTGTAAGAACGTACAGACAATTCCAGTTCGTCAATGTTCATATCCATAACTTTCTGGGAATCATCTTCCTCTTTCTCGACAATTACTTCAGCCATTTTCGCTTTCTCGGAAAGGTCGATGAAAGAATTCAAATGCTCACTCAACACTTTAGCAGCAAGGCTGACAGCCTCATCCGGCTCCAATGTACCGTTTGTAAATACATCTAATGTCAGCTTATCAAAGTCAGTAATCTGACCCACACGAGTATTCTCAATTTTGATATTTACTCGCTCAATCGGTGTGTAAATAGAATCAATCGGAATTACATCAATTGGCATGTCATCCCTTTTATTTCTATCCGAACTTACATATCCACGACCACTTGTTACTGTCATTTCAATGTAAAGTTTGCTGTCGGCACCGCCGTTTAATGTAGCAATGACCTGGTCGGAATTAACAATTTCGATATCCGAGTCACACTTGATATCCGCTGCGGTCACAACACCCTCACCGGTTGCATCAATATACATCATCTTAGGAGTGTTCAAATCCTCGCTGTTATTCTTAATTGCAAGGTTTTTAATGTTCATTACAATTTCTGTAACGTCTTCTTTTACTCCCGGAATTCCGCTGAACTCATGTACCACACCATCAATCTTAATCTGGCTCACTGCGGAACCTGGTAAAGATGAAAGCATGATTCGTCTCAAAGAATTACCCAAAGTAGTTCCGTATCCTCTTTCAAGTGGTTCTACTACAAAACGTCCATATTTTTTATCTTCCGAAATTTCGGCAATTTCAATTCTAGGCTTTTCAAAATCAAACACTACTGGACCCTCCTTTTGGGTTTACTTAATTACTTAGAGTACAACTCGACAATAAGCACATCGTTTACCGGTACATCAATCTCTGCTCTTGTAGGGATTGCTTTAACAGTTCCCGACAGAGCCTCATGATCAGCCTCCAGCCAAGCAGGAACTAATCTAGCGCCTGTTACTTCAAGGATGTCTTTATATCTCTGAGCTCCTTTGAATTTCTCTTTAATCTCAATTACATCGCCAGCTTTCAACTGATAAGATGGGATGTTTACTGTTTTACCATTTACAAGTACATGTTTATGGTCAACAATCTGGCGGGCTTCTTTTCTTGTACGTCCGTATCCCAAACGGAACATAACGTTATCAAGTCTCAGCTCCAAAAGAATCATCAGGTTATCACCTGTTGTTCCATATTTCAACTTCTGTGCGCGCGCAAAATAGTTACGGAAAGGTTTCTCCAAAACTCCGTAGATGAATTTTGCTTTCTGTTTCTCACGCAGCTGCTGTCCATATTCACTTAATTTCTTTCCGGTTCTAGCATTTCTCTTGGATTTCTTGTCAATTCCCAAATATACCGGGTCAAGATCAAGAGATCTACATCTTTTCAGAACAGGTGTCATATCTCTAGCCATTCTAATTTCCTCCTAAAATTCTTGATTATACTCTTCTACGTTTTGGTGGTCTACAACCATTATGTGGAACCGGTGTAACATCCTGAATACTTGTTACTTCAATACCGCATGCCTGAATCGCACGGATAGCTGCTTCACGACCAGTACCCGGTCCTTTAACCATTACTTCTACTGATTTCAATCCATGAGGCAACGCAGCCTTTGCTGCTGTCTCTGCTGCCATCTGAGCTGCATATGGAGTGGATTTCTTAGAACCTCTGAATCCAAGTCCACCTGCACTTGCCCAAGAGATAGCATTACCCTGCATATCTGTCAGTGTTACGATTGTATTATTAAAAGATGACTGAATATGTGCCTGTCCGCGGTCAATATTCTTTTTGACACGCTTTTTTGTCACTTTTTTTGCAGTTTGTTTAGCCACTGTCTTACCCTCCTATATTATTTCTTCTTGTTTGCTACTGTACGTTTAGGACCTTTTCTTGTTCTTGCGTTAGTCTTTGTCTTCTGACCACGAACCGGAAGTCCCTTTCTGTGACGAATACCTCTGTAGCATCCAATTTCCTGTAATCTCTTGATGTTAAGCGCAACTTCTCTACGAAGATCACCCTCAACAGTCTGTGTACGGTCGATGACATCACGAATCTTCGATACATCCTCATCTGTCAAATCTTTACAACGGATGTCCGGGTCAACATTTGCCTCAGCCAGAATTCTCTTAGAACTGGCAACACCGATGCCGTAAATATAGGTAAGACCTATTTCAACACGTTTTTCTCTTGGTAAATCTACACCACTGATACGAGCCATGTGTGCTTTGCACCTCCATTAATCTTTTTTTGTTTTTTTCTGGAAAATGTCATGCATTTTCCGTTTCCCGGATGCTTCTGCATCCTTCGCGTGCCTGTCCTTTGCAGACACCTTGCAGCCGCTTTAAATCACAACAACAATACAATGCAAGAACCTTTTTTATCTCTCTGCCAAACCTAAGCATTCTTAAAACAAAAAAGGAGAACAAAGTACTGCTTACCGTTGCAATATCACAACATCGATAACGAATGGGGCCAGCCATTCTATGACGGTTGATGTTGTAACACAGAAAGCAAGAACTGGAATTTATAAACACGAAAACAACCTAAAGAGATTTCTTTAGGTATTCGATATATTCCTTATCCCTGTCTTTGTTTGTGTTTTGGATTCTCACAGATTACTCTGATACGACCCTTTCTTTTAATGACTTTGCATTTTTCGCAAATCGGTTTTACTGATGATCTTACTTTCACAGTAATACCCTCCTTTCAAAAAAGTCCGCTTACAAGTATAACATATGATTTTTCAAATTGCAAGCGGTATTTACAAAAAATTGGACTAGCCAATTATTTGTCACGCCAAACAATTCTTCCCTTTGTTAAATCATATGGGGACAACTCAAGTGTTACTTTGTCGCCTGGAAGAATACGGATGTAATTCATACGAAGTTTTCCGCTGATATGAGCCAATACTTTATGCCCATTTTCCAACTCTACCTGAAACATTGCGTTTGGTAATTTTTCAATAACTGTTCCCTCAATTTCAATAACGTCTGCTTTTGACATTCTTTACCTCCTAATTCAATGACAAAATCTCTGGTTCACCGTCTGTGACCAATATCGTATTCTCATAATGTGCTGCATTGGAACCATCCTGTGTCACGATAGTCCAGTCATCTTCTAACATCCATACATCATAACTGCCTGCATTAACCATCGGCTCTATCGCCAGTGTCATGCCTGCTTTTAACCGGATACCTCTTCCAAATCTCGGTTTAAAATTTGGAATTTCCGGTTCCTCATGCATCTCTGTTCCAATTCCATGTCCTACTAAATCGCGGACAACCGAAAATCCCTGACTCTCCACATACCTCTGAATTGCTGCGGAAATATCGTACAAACGATTTCCTGCTTTAGCAAAAGCAATTCCCCGAAAAAAACTTTCTTTTGTCACTTCAATCAATCGCTTTGCCTCAGCATCAATTGTTCCAACACCGTGAGTTCTTGCCGCATCGGACTGATACCCTTTGTAAATTACGCCGGCATCCAGACTCACAATATCTCCATCGAATAAATGATGTTCTTTCGATGGAATACCATGCACCACCTCATCATTAATTGACACACAGATTGAGGCAGGATACCCCTCGTATCCTTTAAAGGAAGGAATGCAGCCGGCATTACGGATAAGTTCTTCCCCTTTTCTGTCAATCTCAAGTGAAGTAATTCCCGGCGCAATGATTTCTGCCAGTTTTTCATGTACTTCGGCTAAGATTTTGCCTGCATCACGCATACACTGAATTTCCTCTTTCGACTTAATGGTTACTGCCATTGTCTGCCTCCATTTCTCTGCCTGCCTATGAAACCTTTTTAACCAAGAATTTTGGTAATCTCCGCGAATACATCCTCTAAGTCAATCGTTCCATCTACTTCTTTCAAAATACCCTCTTTGGTATAATAGTCAATCAATGGTTGAGTCTGTTCATGATAAACACGCAATCTCTGCTCTACGGTTTCCGGTTTGTCATCATCGCGAAGAATCAATTCGCCACCGCATGCGTCACAAACACCTTCGACCTTTGTCGGATTATACTTAATATGATATGTGCCGCCACAGCTTACGCATGCACGTCTTCCCGACATACGGCGCACAATATTCTCATCCGGCACATCAACATCAATCGCATAATCCAGTTTCTCGCCAATTTTACTAAGTGCTTCTGTCAAAGCCTCAGCCTGCGGAATTGTTCTCGGAAATCCATCCAGAACATATCCCTTTTTTGCATCATCCTGAGCCAGTCTGTCAACAACAAGATCTACGACAAGCTCATCCGGAACTAAAAGTCCTTTGTCCATATATTCTTTTGCTTTTTGCCCCAATGGCGTATTTTCCTTGATATTAGCACGGAAAATATCACCGGTAGAAATATGAGGAACACCATATTTTTCAGAAATCATTTTCGCCTGGGTTCCTTTTCCGGCACCCGGAGCCCCTAACATAACAATTTTCATGACTTTATATCCTTTCCAATCATAGGCTAAAACGGCGCCAATTTGAATTTTTGTTATTCAATCAGCGCCGCTTAGCTGTAACGGTCATTCGACCGCGGTTACTTCATTATTAATTACCCAAGAAACCTTTGTAGTGGCGTACCAGTACAAGAGATTCAATCTGCTTGATTGTCTCAATAACAACGCCGACTACGATGATGAGTGATGTTCCACTAAAGGATACATCCGCACCAAATGCACCTGAGAAGAAGATTGGCAGCGCACATACGATAACCATTCCGATTGCTCCCAGGAAAATAATGCTGTTAAGTACTGTTGTCAAGTACTCTGTGGTAGGCTTACCAGGACGAATACCCGGAATGAAGCCACCCTGTTTTTTCATGTTATTGGAAATCTCCAATGGGTTAAACGTTACAGATGTATAAAAATATGCAAAGAAAATTACCAATCCAATATAAATCAACAATCCCAATGTATATTTAAATTCTGCAAAGCTTCCAATTTTGCACCAGTCACTCTGATTGCAGAGTGTAAGGAACTTCTGGAAGAATGTTGCGTCCGGACCAGTCTTTGGCTGAATACCCGCAAAACTTGCAATAACAACCGGAAGAGACATCATAGAACTTGCAAAGATTACCGGGATAACGCCCGCCGTATTTACCTTCAAAGGAATGTGGCTGGACTGTCCACCGGATACTTTATGTCCCTGAATCTTTTTCGCATACTGTACCGGAATTCTTCTTTCACCATCCTGCAAAAATACGATGAATACAAACATGGCAACGATAATTGCAAGAATAATAACTGCAGCAATAATCTTGCTTGTTACATCCGTTGGTTTTGCAACATAGTTCTGATATAAGTTTGATAAATCATTTGGGATACGGGCAACGATGTTAATCAACAGGATAATGGAAATACCATTACCAACACCTTTTTCCGTAATCTGTTCTCCAAGCCACATCATAAATGCGGCACCTGCTGTCAAAGCGGCAACTGCGACAACAATTGCTGTTGTCATACTGCTCTGTGGATTATCCGTACCAAACAATCCCTGGTTTCTGAAACCAATTACGATTGCTGCACCTTCGATAACTGCGAGCGCAATTGAAAGGTAACGTGTGTACTCGTTAATCTTTTTACGTCCATCTTCTCCATCTTTCTGCATCTCTTCCAAACGCGGAATTGCGATTGTCAAAAGCTGTAAGATAATAGATGCAGTGATGTAAGGCGTGATGTTCAATGCAAAAATAGACATCCTTGAGAATGAACCACCTGTCATAACATCCAAAAATCCAAGGGACTGGTTGCTGTTAAACAAGTTCTGCATTACATCCGGCTTTGTACCGGGAATCGGAATATTACATCCGATTCTCACGATTACAAGACCAATCAACACATAAAGCAGTTTCATACGGATTTCTTTTGTTTTTAACGCATTTTGAATGGTTGTTAACATTAGATCACCTCTGCTTTTCCACCAGCAGCCTGAATTTTTTCAACAGCACTTGCGCTGTAAGCATTCACTTTAACATCAAGCTTTTTGGTTAATTCTCCATTTCCAAGAATCTTAACTCCATCTTTCGGATTGCTTACAATACCTTTTTCAACCAATGCAGCTACTGTTACTTCTGCACCGTCTTCAAAAGCATTCAGACGGTCTACACCAATTCCAATAATATTTTTGCTGTTGATGTTTGTAAACCCTCTCTTTGGCAATCTTCTATACAATGGCAACTGACCACCTTCAAAACCAGGTCTTGGAGCTCCTGAACGAGCTTTCTGTCCTTTATGACCTTTACCGGCAGTTTTACCATTTCCTGAACCATGACCACGGCCTCTGCGGAACTCATTGCTCTGCTTAGCGCCTTCGGCTGGCTTCAACTCTGATAAGTTCATTTTGTGCACCTCCTTGATTAGATTTCTTCAACCTTCACAAGATGTCTAATCTGCTGAATCTGACCACGTGTAGCAGCGTTATCAGGCATCTCAACTGTTTTGTTTAATTTTTTAAGGCCAAGAGCTTCTACCGTTTTTCTATGCTTTGGAATTGCACCGATGGTAGACTTGACTAATGTGATTTTCAATTTACCTGCCATTTGTTTGCACCTCCTAGCCCAAAACTTCGTCTACGGAAATTCCGCGAAGTTTTGCTACTTCTTCCGGAGTCTTCAACTCATTCAAACCGGCAATTGTAGCAAGAACTACGTTCTGCTTATTACGGGAGCCGAGAGACTTCGTACGAATATTTTTAAATCCTGCAAGTTCCAAAACGGCACGAGCCGGACCACCGGCGATGATACCGGTACCTTCTGGAGACTTTTTCATCAATACGGATGCACTGCCGAACTTACCAATGAAGTCATGAGGAATACTCTTGTTCTCATCCAAAGGTACTTCGATGAGTTTCTTCATTGCGTCTTCTTTTCCTTTACGGATTGCTTCCGGGATTTCCATTGCTTTTCCCAAACCTGCACCAACGTGTCCGTTGTGGTCACCAACAACAACGAGAGCTGTGAATCGCATGTTACGTCCGCCCTTAACAACCTTGGTTACACGTTTAATTGATACTACATTATCTTCTAATTCAAACTGACTAGCATCAATAATTTCACGTTTCATGTGTTTTCCTCCTTGCTTAGAATTCCAGACCAGCTTCTCTTGCTGCTTCTGCCAATGCTTTTACTTTACCCTGATAAATATAACCGCCACGGTCAAATACAACAGTCTTAATACCGTTATCCAATGCTTTCTTAGCGATTACTTCGCCAAGCTTAGCTGCTGCTTCGGTATTGTTCGTCTTTGTAAGACCTTCTTTTACATCTGCCTGAACAGTAGATGCCGATACGATTGTATTACCAGCGACATCGTCAATAATCTGAGCATACATATGATTATTGCTACGGAATACAGCCAAACGTGGTTGTTCAGGAGTACCAGACAAACGGCTGCGGATTCTTCTGTGTTTGTTTACGCGAACTTCGCTTCTATTTTTCTTGCTAACCATTCTTACTTACTCCTTTCTTATTTCTTACCAGTCTTACCAACTTTACGTCTGATTACTTCATCCACATATTTGATACCTTTACCTTTATATGGTTCCGGTGCTCTCTTCTCGCGGATTTCAGCCGCATACTGGCCAACTTTTTCTTTGTCAATTCCCTTTACAATAATAAGGTTCTGTCCGTCAACAGTTACTTCAATTCCTTCCGGATCTTCCATCTCAACCGGATGAGAGTATCCAAGAGAAAGTGTAAGTTTTTTACCCTGCTTAGCAGCACGGTAACCAACACCGTTTACTTCCAGTCTCTTCTCATAGCCTTCTGTAACACCGATAATCATGTTATTAATCAATGTACGAGTTAAACCATGAAGGGATTTCATCTTTTTCAAATCGTTTGGACGAGTAACTTTAACTTCTTCGCCCTCTTTTGTAATGGTCATCTCTGCAGGAAGGACTCTTTCGAGTGTTCCCTTAGGACCTTTTACCGTCACCTGATTATTTTCTGCAATATCCACAGTTACACCTGCAGGAATCGCGATAGGCATTCTTCCAATTCGTGACATGCCGGTACCTCCTAATTTTTATTTTATGGGGTTAATTGTTTCTATTACCAAACGAAAGCTAATACTTCGCCGCCAACGTTCTCTTTGCGTGCATCTTTGTCAGTAAGCACACCTTTGTTTGTGGAAATAATAGCAATACCAAGTCCGCCGAGAACCTTAGGTAATTCTTCTGCACCAGCGTAAATACGCAGACCTGGTTTGGAAATTCTCTTAAGACCGGAAATGATTTTTTCATTCTTGTCTTTGCCATATTTCATTGTAATATGAATAGATTTGAAATTATCAACATCTACTACTTCAAAGTTTTTAATGTATCCTTCCTTCAAAAGAATCTCAGCAATCGAAATCTTCATTTTGGAGGCAGGAACATCAACTGTATCATGTTTTGCAGTATTTGCATTACGGATTCTTGTAAGCATATCTGCAATTGGATCGCTCATTGTCATTTCGTTTTCCTCCTTACCAACTTGCTTTGCGCACGCCAGGAATCTGTCCTTTGTACGCCAACTCACGGAAGCAAATTCTGCAGATTCCGTATTTTCTCAGATATCCATGTGGACGACCACAAATCTTGCAACGGCTGTATTCTCTGGTAGAGAATTTTGCATTACGCTGCTGCTTAATCTTCATAGACTTCTTAGCCATGAAATAACCTCCTAACTATTTCTTAAACGGCATACCAAACTGTGCCAAGAGTTCACGTGCTTCTTCATCGGTATTTGCAGTAGTAACAAAGATGATATCCATACCACGAACTTTGTCTACTTTATCATACTCGATTTCCGGGAAGATCAGCTGCTCTTTGATACCAAGAGCATAGTTACCACGACCATCAAACGCGTTCGGGTTTACACCACGGAAGTCACGTACTCGTGGAAGTGCAAGGTTAATCAAACGATCTGCAAACTCATACATTTTTGCACCACGAAGAGTAACTTTACAACCGATTGGCTGACCCTCACGCAGTTTGAAGTTTGCGACGGATTTCTTTGCTCTTGTAACAACCGCCTTCTGACCAGTGATAATCTCAAGATCACTAATTGCTGTATCTAACACTTTTGAATTTTCTTTTGCTTCGCCAACGCCCATATTGATTACAATCTTATCGAGCTTTGGTACCTGCATAACGTTTTTATACTCGAACTTTTTCATCATAGCATCTACGATTTCGTTCAAATATGTCTCTTTTAATCTTGCCATTCTAACAGTACCTCCTCTCTTTATTAATCAATCACAGCGCCTGTTTTTTTGGCATAGCGAACTTTTTCCTTACCATCCTCAACTTTGAAACCGATTCTGGTAACATCGCCATCAACAACGTACATTACGTTGGAAACATCGAAGAAAGCTTCTTCTTCAACGATTCCGCCCTTTGCATTTGACTGGTTAGGCTTAATATGCATCTTTACTTTGTTGATGCCCTCAACCTTAACTTTACCATCTTTTACTGCAAGGACTTTTCCTTCTTTTCCTTTATCTACACCGGCAATAACGCGAACGGTATCACCTTTTTTAATCTTTGATGTTGCCACTTGGGGACACCTCCTTATAATACTTCTGGTGCTAAGGAAACAATCTTCATGAATTGTTTGTCTCTTAACTCTCTAGCTACCGGTCCAAAAATACGAGTTCCTCTTGGAGTCTTGTCATCTTTGATGATTACTGCTGCGTTTTCATCAAAACGAATATAAGAACCATCCGGACGACGAATCTCCTTTACTGTTCTGACTACAACCGCTTTTACAACATCACCTTTTTTAACAACTCCGCCTGGTGTTGCATCTTTAACCGTAGCAACGATAATGTCACCTACAGCGGCATATCTTCTAACAGATCCACCGAGAACACGGATGCACAATAATTCCTTTGCGCCAGTGTTGTCAGCAACCTTTAATCTGGTCTCCTGCTGTACCATAATAAATACTCCTTTCTGGCCACAAATTATTTTGCCTTTTCGATAATCTCAACAAGTCTCCATCTCTTGTCTTTAGACAAAGGTCTTGTCTCCATAACCTTCACTCTATCACCAATGTTGCACTCGTTGTTCTCATCATGAGCCTTTAATTTATAAGTTCTTTTTACGATTTTTCCGTAAAGTGGGTGTTTTACGTTGTCAACTACTGCAACAACGATGGTTTTATCCATTTTATTACTTACAACCTTACCTGTACGGGTTTTTCTAAGATTTCTTTCCACAACAATATCCTCCTTTCCTCAGCTTAGTTTGCTTTTCTCTCTTTGGACATTGCTGTCTGAATACGAGCAATGTTTCTTCTAACTTCTTTGATTCTGCTGGTATTATCAAGTTGGTTTGTTGCATTCTGGAATCTTAAGTTAAACAGCTCTTTCTTAGCAGCCACTAACTCATCATTCAATTCAGCCATAGACATGCCTGCAATTCCATTCATAAATTCCTTAGTCTTCACTGCCCGCACCTCCTTCTAAATCTGCACGAGAAACGATTTTACATTTGATTGGCAGCTTATGCATAGCCAAGCGAAGCGCCTCTCTTGCGGTTTCTTCAGGCACACCGGAAATTTCAAACATAACTCTTCCCGGTTTAACAACTGCTACCCAGTACTCTAAAGCACCTTTACCTTTACCCATTCGAGTTTCAGCAGGTGTCTTTGTTACCGGCTTATCTGGGAAAATCTTAATCCAAACTTTACCACCACGTTTTGTATAACGTGTCATTGCGATACGGGCTGCCTCGATCTGATTGGAACGAATCCAGTGTGGCTCTGTTGCCACAAGTCCGTATTCACCATACGTAATCTTATTTCCGCGAGTTGCTTTACCTCTCATGGAGCCACGGAACTGTTTACGACGTTTTACTCTTTTAGGCATTAACATTATTTATCGCTCCCTTCCTTTGAACTAGCCTTAGCTGGTTTTTTACCTTTGGTTGGAAGTACCTCACCATGGTAGATCCATGTCTTAACACCAATCTTACCATAAGTTGTATTTGCTTCTGCAAATCCATAATCAATATCAGCACGAAGTGTCTGCAACGGAATGTTTCCTTCACTGTAGAACTCTGTACGAGCCATATCGGCACCGCCCAAACGTCCGGAGCAGGAAGTTTTGATTCCCTTTGCGCCAGCTTTCATAGCTCTTCCCATGCAGGATTTCATTGCACGACGGAAAGAAATACGATTCTCAAGCTGCTGTGCGATATTTTCTGCAACCAACTGTGCATCGTTATCCGGTCTTTTTACTTCTTTGATGTCAACAAGCACTTTCTTCGTAGAATATTTAGCAAGTTCACCTTTCAACTTCTCGATTTCAGCGCCGCCTTTACCGATAACAACACCTGGTTTTGCTGTGTATACCAAAACTTTTACGCGATCGTTTGTTCTTTCGATCTCAATTTTGGAAATACCGGCATGATACAATTTTTTCTTTAAAAATTCACGGATTTTGTAATCTTCTACTAAGTTGTCGGAGAAATTCTCGTCATCTGCAAACCATCTGGATTCCCAGTCTTTGATAACGCCGACTCTTAAACCGTGTGGATTTACCTTCTGTCCCATCTTAATCTCCTTTCATTATCTTTCATTCAAGATGATGGTAATGTGGCACATTCTCTTCTCAATACGGTATGCCATACCACGAGCTCTTGGTCTGATTCTCTTCATTGTAGTTGCCTTGTTGGCAAAGCACTCATCAACGTAGAGATTTTCCGGGTCCATGCCATTGTTGTTCTCAGCATTTGCAATGGCAGAATTCAATAATTTCTTAATTACTGATGATGCATATCTTGGATTGTATTCCAAAATACCAAGTGCAGTCTGTACATCTTTGCCACGGATTGCATCCAATACGAATCCTGCTTTCTGAGCAGAAATTCTGGCATGTGACAGTTTAGCAGATGGTCTTGTATCTTTGTTCTGGTTTCTTTCTTTCTTAATCTGTGATCTATGTCCTTTAGCCACTTTTCAGAAACCTCCTTTCATACATTCATACATTGAAACTTTCATTTCTCAAAAACGTCCGTCATCCGCAACGTTTTAACCTCTCTTCTCGTCTTTTCCATGACCTCTGTAAGTTCTTGTGGAAACGAACTCACCAAGTTTGTGACCTACCATATCTTCTGTCACATATACCGGTACATGTTTTCTTCCGTCATGGACTGCAATCGTGTGACCCACGAAGCTAGGGAAGATAGTGGAACGACGTGACCAGGTTTTAATTACTGTTTTATCTCCGGATTCGTTCATGGCATCAATTTTCTTCAACAGATGCGCATCAGCGAATGGTCCTTTTTTTAATGAACGTGACACTACGTTTTACCTCCTTTATTTCGGTTCTGCGCCAAATTACTTACTAAGCGCTTTACCATCTCTACGACGGATAATCATCTTATTCGACTGTTTATTTTTCTTTCTTGTCTTGTAACCAAGAGCAGGTTTGCCCCAAGGTGTACATGGTCCCGGACGACCAACAGGTGCTTTACCTTCACCACCACCGTGTGGATGGTCATTCGGGTTCATGACAGAACCACGAACTGTTGGGCGGATACCCATATGACGTTTACGTCCTGCTTTACCAATGTTTACAAGGTTATGCTCTGTATTTCCTACCTGACCGATGGAAGCACGGCACACGATTGGCACCATTCTCATCTCGCCGGATGGCATACGGATAATTGCATATTTGCCTTCTTTAGCCATGAGCTGTGCACTTACACCAGCAGCACGAACAAGCTGTCCGCCATGACCAGGGTACATCTCGATGTTGTGAATCTGTGTACCAACCGGCATATCTTTTAATTCCATGCAGTTTCCGACTTTAATCTCAGCCTCAGCACCGTTCATAACGGTCTGTCCTACTTTAAGTCCTACAGGAGCAAGAATGTATTTCTTTTCTCCATCTGCATAACAAATCAATGCAATGTTTGCTGTTCTGTTTGGATCGTACTCAATCGATTTAACGGTTGCCGGAATACCATCCTTATTTCTTTTAAAGTCGATAATTCTGTATTTTCTTCTAGAACCACCACCGTGATGTCTCACTGTGATTTTTCCCTGCGCATTACGTCCTGCATGCTTCTTCAAAGAAGTTGTCAGGGATTTCTCCGGAGTAGATGCTGTAATCTCTTCGAAATCGTAACCGCTCATGTTTCTTCTAGAAGGGGTATATGGGTTATAAGTTTTGATTCCCATTTGTTACACTCCTTTCGATTTAAAGTCCTTCAAAAATCTCAATATCAGCACTGTCCTCTGTCAATTGAACAATCGCTTTTTTCTTCTTTGCTGTCTTGCCAACTACCATACCACGTCTGCGTTTTTTACCATCCAAATTCATGGTGTTTACTTTCGCAACTTTGGTTCCAGGGAACATCTTTTCTACTGCCTCTTTAATCTGGGACTTTGTAGCTTCTGTATGAACATAAAATGTATATCTTTTATATTCCATACCAGCCATAGATTTCTCTGTGATAACCGGTTTATCAATAATGTCATAATATCTTAAATCTGCCATTATGCGTACACCTCCTCGATTGCTTTTACAGCGCTCTTGGTAATGACTACTGTGTCATACTTCAATACGTCGTAAACACTAATAGAATTGTTGTACACACCTCTTGCTGTCGGAATGTTTCTAACAGAAAGAATTGCGTTTGATGCATCACCATCAACTACTACCAACGCTTTTTCAGCTTTCAAATTACTAAGAATCTGCTTCATCTCTTTTGTCTTTGGAGCTTCCATATCAAGAGAATCTACAACGATAAGTTTTTCCTCATTTACTTTAGAAGATAAAACGGATTTCATCGCTGCTGCTTTTTCTTTTTTGTTCATTTTGAAAGAATAATCTCTCGGAACCGGTGCGAACACAACGCCGCCGCCTGTCCACTGTGGAGCACGGATGGAACCCTGTCTAGCATGACCAGTTCCTTTCTGTCTCCATGGTTTTCTACCACCGCCACGAACTTCAGAACGTGTCTTAGCTTTCTGTGTTCCCTGACGTTTATTAGCGAGCTGTAAAACAACCGCCATATGAACCAAATGCTCATTTACCGGAGCGGCAAATACGGAATCGTTCAAGTCGATTTTCTCTACTTCTTTGCCTTCCTTATTATAAACAGATACACTTGCCATCTGTGTCTTCCTCCTTTCCGAAAAGTTATGCCTTAACGGATTCTTTAATAATTACTGTTGATTTCTTCGGTCCCGGAACAGCTCCCTTAACCAGAATCAAATTATTTTCTGCATCTACGCGGACAATCTCAAGATTCTGAATGGTAACCTGTACTGCACCCATCTGACCAGGCATTTTCTTACCTTTGAATACTTTACTCGGATCAGATGCCGAACCGTTGGAACCAGCATGTCTATGGAATTTGGAACCGTGACCCATTGGTCCGCGAGACTGTCCATGACGCTTGATTGCACCCTGGAAACCTTTACCTTTTGTCTTCGCAGTAACGTCAATTTTGTCACCGGCTTCAAAGATGTCTGCTTTAATTTCCTGGCCCAACTCATACTCTGCAGCATTCTCGAATTTAAACTCTGTGAGGAATCTCTTATTCTCGATACCTGCTTTTTCTAAGTGTCCTTTTACCGGCTTGTTCACTAATTTCTCACGAACATCGCCATACGCTACCTGTACTGCTTCGTATCCATCGTTCTCAACTGTCTTAATCTGAGAAACATATACCGGACCAGCCTGAAGTACGGTAACCGGTGTCAACACACCGTCTTCGTTGAAAATCTGTGTCATTCCAACTTTTGTAGCTACAATAGCTTTCTTCATTTCTTCTTTCCTCCTATAAAATCTACAGCGGATTGATTTTCTCAAACCAATCATCCTAGATGGTTACTGTTTTGTCCTGAACCGTAGACCGCATCATAACCATAGGTTCTTATTTCATTTTGATGTCAATTGCAACGCCTGCAGGCATTTCCAAACGGGAAAGTGCATCTACAGTCTTCTGTGAAGGTGTCAATACATCAATCAGTCTTTTGTGAGTTCTCTGCTCGAACTGCTCACGGGAATCTTTGTATTTGTGTACCGCTCTAAGAATGGTAACAACTTCTTTTTTCGTAGGAAGTGGCACAGGCCCACTCACCTTTGCTCCCGTTTTCTTTACAGTATCAATCAACTTAGATGCCGCAAAGTCGATCAACTGATGATCGTATGCCTTCAGGATAATTCTCATTTTCTGACTTTTTTTACTTGCCATAAAAAATAGTCGCCTCCTTTTCGTACTTTATTTGGTAATAGTACGACAAGTGGTGACTGTACACTCATCCGTGTGTGTCATATCGGTTCATTCAAAAATCCTCCCTATGGAGGCTTGACTCACACGTTTATCTGCTCCTTGGCAGAAAATATGTTACTGTACAGTGACTTGCCGTCAGGGTTCCCGGCCGAATTTGCTGATCTCGGCCTCTTGACATTCGCTCCACGGAAAAACCCACCGGATGGTGGCAACCTCACGCTTCATCGCTATCATGTCACAGCAAATATTAGTCTACCATACCTTTTTCCATAATGCAAGCACTTTTTTCACGAAAACTACAAGCCATGCAAAAAAGATAAAAACAAATTTCGTCGGGAGCTCGCTCACGTAAAAAAATTTGTTTTTTAGCTTTTTTATAGGGCGACAGCCCGTGACCGAGCCGAAGCGGAGCGGAGGCGAGGTTGCATGGCGCAGTGTAGGGGCGACAGCCTGTGACCGAGCAGGCTTTGCCTGCGAGGTAGCATGGCTTGGATGATGGAACATGCAAAAAATAAAATTCACGCCATTTCGGTGGGAGTTTGCTCACACAAGAAATGGTGGGAATTTTACTTTTTATAGGGGCGACAGCCCGTGACCGAGCCGAAGCGGAGCGGAGGCGAGGTTGCATGGCTTGTAGTTTTCCGGAGGAGATGCACAATCCTCGGCGTTCCCCGCCAAATCCATGGCGTCCCACACCCCATGCAACGCTTTTCCCTCTTTTTTCCCCTAAGCGTTGTCTATTTCGCTCGTTTCACACCTCTTATCTCTCTTATTTCGTCAAATTACGCCCCAAAAACAACTCTTTCTTCCATATTAATGCTCCAGCGTTGCTTTTGAAGTAACCTCTTTTCGTTCTCATGCAACTCTTTTTTACTTTTACACCAATTTAGGTTGCATAAGACAAGTTGCCAGCATTACTTCCATCTCTTTTACCCAGTAGCATCGCGCTCACCAGTGATGGCAACTTGCTTTTGGCAATTTTAGCAACGGCCCCTCACACCAAATATTCCTGAATATAACAATCCAACACCCTGGTGTTCAACGGTGCGCTTGAACTTTCATGGAGCAATAAAACATCCCTGCCAATCAGCAATTGGTTCATCTCAAAGGCATCCAGTTTTCGCAGAACCGCATTATAATAATCTTCATTATCCATCATTCCAAAATGCTCCAAATAATAAATCCTGCCGGTTCGCGAATTCATATCCGTAAAGTCCGGATAAAAGGTAACTCTCCGCCCATGCACCGTGAGTTCCAATGGCTTTTCATATTTATACACTACACCATAACGCCGTAGGTGGTCCGCTATAATTATCTCCGACTTCGAGCGCACACGCTCACCATTTGCCGTGAAGTATTCGCCAGTTACTTCCTCATCCATCGTTTTCGCAGCATAATCTTCATTTTCAAACATCTTAACTCTTTGTTCAATAGGAATAAAATCCGGAGTAAATAAAACTTGCTTACCTTCATGCATCTGAGAATACACATCTTCCAATTCAGAATCCGAGAAAAATTCAACTGCCTGTCTTCCAGCCTCAATCTTAGCATTTAATATAGGAAGTAACTTTTTATAATACCTATCTTTTGCCAGCATCCTCAACTTATCTTTTTCGCTTTTTTTCACATATCCCCCATTAAGATAATATTGAAATGCCCCTCGCACTTTCCGACAGATAAAATTACCACCATTTGATATCGTAACACTCTTTTCAGCCTTCCTGCGTACCTGTTCCAAAAACCATATACGCTCTCTAGCAAGACTCTTTAATTCATTTTCCAAACATCCACATCCTTTCTACACCAAACTCTACCTAATAAAATACACTTTAACACACATTTCAGGCATTTACCAGAATTATATACGACAAAAATCAGCGTATAACGCTCGCATCAGAAAAATTTCACTCGGTCCTCCCCTACAATAACCGTGCCGGTGCCTTTTGCAAGCCCATCCTCGTATAGATACAGTCCATCTTTGTAGACCTTTTCCACTCCATCCGGAATCACAAACTCATCGCCAATTAAGTATGCAAAATACATTATTTTACCATCCTTCGAATACAGCCATCCATTTTCATCGCTTTTATAATTAGGATTTGCCTCTGCCACATCAAATCCCATTTCATCACCATTTCCACTGTTTTCCCACACAACAGCATTTTTAGCAATATACTTCACGCTCGCCGATATTTGAACACGTCCTTCCTTATTGATTCGGATGCAATGCGTCCCAAGCCTTTCCAAATGTTCTGGCATATTATGAACATATTTATAAGAATCTCCCAGTGATTCCTCATCCAGCTGTTTCAAATTATCCGGCAGGGAACGCACAATGACACCGTTCAGACCATATTTTTTAACTTGCTGCAAACCACTTCCCAATTTTACTTTTACACACTCCCCTTTGTAAAAAGCATACTCCTCAATAACTTCTATACTGTTCGCCAGAATTACTTCCGAATCGCTTCCATATTTCCCCATGCCGCGAAAAGCACTCTTTTCTACCATTTTTCGACCTTCTGCAAGCGTCACCTTCAAAGGCCCGGCTCCCGAAAATGCATTTTCGTCTATTTTTACATCAGGCGGAATTTCCAGTGTCGACGTCTTAAGTTTGTATATCATACACCGCTCTTTCTCACTCAGGGAAAATGCCTTCTTTCCAATCACCTTAACACTTTCTGGAAGAATAATTTTCCTCTCTGTCTGATAGCTTCCTTTGTAGCGGATGAGTACACCATCTTTCACTTCAAATAATTCACTGGTTTTATTTTTCTGTTCCTTTTGCTGAAACGAATCCGGCTTTTTCACCTGTGCTTCCTGCAAGGAGTTTCCACAACCGCAAACCGCCATTGCAGCAAATAATATAACAAATAATGTGCTCATTTTTTTCATACGGCAAACCTCCTCTTTGTAATTAATTTGCTGCTTCTTTTGGTTTTCCGTACGCATACTTAATTTTATGCTTTTTTGCCCATTTTTCTGCGTAAGAGTGTTTTTTTACATAAAGAGTAACTTTATCTTTGCAATCTCTGAACTCGTACTCGTCTAGTTTCTTTACACTGTCAGGAATTATAACCGTCTTTAAATTCGGACATGACACAAAACCATATTCAATCGTTTCAATTTCTACATATGTAAGATAATTGGAAAATGTCCCCTCACTGCATGTAACATCCAACGACCGAACTTTCTCTCCTTCATAGACAGCCGGAACAACGAGCTTACTCTTTTTCAATAATTCAGTATCCGAAAAAATGCATAAACGCCCTTCAATAACGGACCAATCGTCTTCCGGAACTTTTTTGTTTCCAGGCGCGTCATTCTCCACCTCTGTCACAGTATTCTTTTGAGCGTTCTGCATGTTCTGAGCACCACCTGAAAAATCAATAAGAAACAGGCAGCCAATTCCTAACATCAACGCGATAACAACAAAGATTATTATGATTCGTGAACTTCTAGCCATATAAAATTCCTCCTACTCACACCTTAATTCGCTGCCTCTCTGTAAACAATACGATTGAGGCAGCGAATTAGTTGCATTTTTTTAATTAATTATCTTACTTTTTTCTCCCGGTGCGAAATCATCACCATACATATATACGCCCTTTTTATATACCTTTTCTACTCCCTTAGGAATCACAACATTATTCTCTGAAGGAAGTCGATAAGCATAAAATAATTTTTTTCCATCCTTCGAATATAACCAGCCATTTGAATCACTTTTATAATACAAATTATTTTTATCCACCTCATAGCCTTGAACATCACTATTTGTGCATTCCCATACAATTGCATTTACTGCCATTTTTTTCACATGTGAGGACACTTTTATTTTACCGCCATAAAGTGTTAAGCAATGTTCTCCAATATACTCAAGATTTTCTGGCAGTTTAGTTATTTGCTTGCTCGCATATCCCAACGAATTACTTCCCAAATATTTAATACTATCTGGTAAATCAGAATAAGCAGCACCATACAAACCACTTTTTTCAATTCGCTCCAAATTATTATTCAAATAAACTTTCTTAGTTCCGTTCTCTTCATAAAAAGCATATTCTTCAATTGTTTTAATACTCTCGCACATAAAAATTTCGGACTCACAACCATACTTTCCCATCTCTGAAAATGAATGTTTTTCAACATTTATGCGACCATCTAACAGAGTAACCTTTAACGGTCCAGCTCCATAAAAAGCATTTTTGTGAAGTTTAACATCTTTGCCAATTTCAATTGATGATACCTTCAGTTCTCCAACATGCTTTTTTTCAGCTTTTGTAAGAATAAATGCCTTTGAGGCAATTTCTTTCACTTTTTGTGGTAAAACAATTTTTAACGCTTTATTATAACCACCTTTGTAGCGAACAAGCACTCCATTTTTTATTTCAAACATATTGCCGGTAGATGTACTAATTGCCTGCTCTTTTTGATTATTACTGTCATAAACTTTTTTAGATGTTGTTGATTGATTATCCTTTTCTTTATCAACATTTTGTGTAGCACATCCTGCCAACATTAACGCACATACAACAAAAAACACAAATCGTTTCATAATCAGCCTCCTCCTTTGCGTTATCCCTATTTATTTTTTCCGAAATCATATTTCCATTCCGGATGCTTTTTATTGTAAATCACTCCACCTTTTACCGCCAGTTTTTTGTTGCCCTTTTCAAGTTTTATCTCTGTCAGCGACTTCCAATTTTTCATATAATATACAGATGTAAATTTCTTTGGCACATAAAGTTTTTTCATAAAAATGTTATCCGGCACATAATCCATTGTTTGCACAGTCTTTGGGATTCTAAAACTTGTGTTCTTTTTACCCATTGGATACTCAAGCAATGTAGTCATTTTCTTATTGTATAAAACTCCATTCTTTGAGGCAAGCACCTTATTCTTTTTAGAAACACTTATTTTCTCAAGTTTTTCCGCATTTGCAAAACTTACATTCTTTGATTTTACGTTTTTTGAAATAGTCACAGATTTAAGATTGTGAACATTCTCAAAGGCGTAATATCCAATCTTTCTGCATTTTGCCGGAATTTTATAGCTTTTCCCCGGTCTGTTTGCCAGGTACATAACTAATTTCTTTCCATCTTTTGAAAAAATAACATCATTTGAAACCTTGTAATACTTGTTATTTTTCGAAATAGAAACCTTCTTTAATTTTGGAAAGCACTGATTTAATTTTTCTTCAATGCAATTGCCCCAATCATGTGAATATGGCTTTACAAAATCGGAAGAAAACTCAATTTTTTCAATGCCCGTTTTATCTGCTGATTTCAAATAATCCTGACCTGTAATTTTATCATCCAGTTTGTCTCCTGTATCTGGTTTTGTCTTAAATGCAACATACTTGACTCCCTTTGCAAATTTCAAAACCTTTGCATTTTTAAACTGCACGAGTTTTCGCATATCTACTGTAACACACTGTAATTCCTCTGTATTGCCTGAATTTGCTTTTCCCTCAATAACAACCGTGCTCTGCCCTTTATAATCGCTGTCGTTACTTCCGGTATATGTAAATTCAGCAGTAGTATTATCCTGTGCAAATACTTGCGCTCCCGGCATGATAACCGACACTGCCAAACCCATAGTTACTAATGTTCTAATTATTCTTTTTTTCATAGTTATAGTCCCCCTCACAGTAAATTCGCTGCCTCTTTGTAAATAATACGATTAAGACAGCGAATAAGTTGCATAACAAATTTTATCAATGTTTATTATTTTGTTTTCGCCACCTTAACTTTCTTCGTATGCACTATTTCTCTTGTGTAATAATCATCCGTATCAATATTTTCTGTATCCTTTTTGAACTTCTTAGCAAAATTCGGACATACAAACTTTTTCATCTTCTTCCATGTTTTTGAACCTTTTTTACAATTTACTTTTTCTACAGAAATCATTTTTGCTCCCATGCCACTATCACCGTATAATACCGTCTTTTTCCCCTTTACCGTAATGCATTTTATATTTCTGCAATGCTGACCGACATATACCGCCTTAACGCCCTCCGGAATCACCAATGGTTTTAATGTAGACAGCGAATCATCCAGGCAATGTTTTGGAATATCAATTGTTTTCAGATTCTTTGGAAATACAATATTTTTTAAGGTTTTGCATCCACGTAAAAAACCTTCGTTATAGGTATTAAAATCACGCCATGTAAAAGAAGTTCCAACATAACCACAGAAAGCTCTTTCTTTTAAAAGCCCCTTATACTTATACGGCATAACAATCTTGGCGAGGTGACTTTTTTTTATGATTTTGGGGTTACCATTTGCATCATAACCATCCGTAACATCCGTAGAAAATGCTTCTGAGCCAATCGTTGCTTTACTCATCTTTAGCGTAACTTTTTTTAGTGCTGCACATTTCATAAATGCACCACTCCCAATCCCCTTTACTTTTTTCGGAATCGTAATGTTCTGCAAGGACTCACATCCGTTAAATGCATTGGAACCAATATGTGTTAATGCCTTCGGCAGAGTAACCTTCTTGATTTTTTTACAACCTTGAAATGACATCACACCGATCTTTTCTACTTTGGATGGTATCGTCAACTCTGTCACTTTTTCTGCATCTGCGGCAGAAAACAACTCTGCCTTTCCTTCCAATCGAAGAGTAGACGCACTGGCAAAATGGTAATTGTTTTCCTTCATAGTTCCCAATTGAACAATTGTATAACCATCAATACTTGATGGAAGAATCACTTGTGTCCCCGGTTGCTCCACTTTGGTAAGCGCTGCTGTCTTTTGGGTACTATTTATGATTTCATAATGATATTTCCCCGACACCTTTTCTGCGGCCTTTGTTCTTGATGTTGCTGCAACCATGCAGTAAATTCCTAATGCCGTTAATAATATTGTTTTTTTCATACTAACAAACCTCCTACTTGTAATTAATTCGCTGCCTCTATGTAAACAATACGATTGAGACAGCGAATAAGTTGCATTTTTTATTATTCAGACAACACTTCTCCGTCTTTTATCTCAATCACTCTCTGACATCTGGCAGCCACACCATTATCATGCGTGACTATGATAACCGTATGCCCATTTTTATTTAACTCCTCAAACACATCCATGATGTCATCCGATGTATTGCTATCGAGTGCCCCTGTAGGCTCATCTGCCAAAATATACTCCGGAGAATTAATAAGGGCTCTGGCAATCGCTACTCTTTGTTTCTGCCCGCCGGACAATTGATTGACCCGTTTGTCTTTCAATTCCGCGATGTTTACCTTTTCCAAAACATCCATAATCTTTTTACTTTGCTCTCTTTTTTTCACCTTACCGAAAATAAGCGGAACCAGAAGATTTTCCTGCACGGTATATTCTTCTATCAAAGCAAAATCCTGCATAACCATTCCAATACTTTTGTTTCGAAACTCCGCCAATTGTTTTTCCGACATCTGTCCCACATCTTGGTTTCCAACGCGGTAACTGCCGCTCTCAAAGCTATCAATTCCTGCCAAAACATGCAGCAAAGTGGATTTACCGGCACCGGATTTTCCAATAACCGCTACCAGTTCCCCATCCTGAACCTGAAAATCAATTCCTTTTAAAGCCTTATATTCATTCCCTTTTCCTTTATTATATATTTTCACTAAATTCTTAATCGAAATCATTTTATTCTCCTTTCCTATCCCGAAAAACTTCAACCGGCTGCTTTCTGCATAAAATAACATATGGAACAATCCAATGCACAAAACATAACACCACCAGCATAACCACCATAGAAACGACCGTTACCCAGTCTAACTTAATCAGTAAATATTCTGTCAAATTTAATTTTTGAACCGTCGCAAATAAAGCAAAAAACATTACCACGGAGAAAAATGCGGTGAAAAAACTTTGTATTACCGAAAATGATACACATCGTCTCCACGGAAGTCCAAGCAGACTAAATATCGCATTGTGATATAAATCATCTGACATATTTAAGGCGCATACATTAACAATACTAATAATCGTGATAATCAGCACACATATCAACACCGGCAAATACATCATTGATTCTTTTTGCAAATGATGTTTTGTATTTTTCATAAACTCTTGTAACGAGCTGTCAATCGTAGTTCCATCATTTCCCGTCCCCAGAGTTCTTTTCAAAGCATGACTATTGGAACTCATTTCGTATTTTGTTATATCATCCTGATACACGATAAAATGATCCTGATTAAATGTATAGGTAACACCATTTTCTTTTGCCTTTTGTTCCCCGATCAAAATCAGAACACTCTTCTCCTGCTCATAGCGGTATGTGGAATAAATATCTCTGTAATCGTTCTGCAAAATTTGACCCTGACCAAAATCATGTCCAATTACATTTGTTCCTTCTTCCATGACGCCAACAACTTCCGCTTTTATGTTCTTTGTTTTTCCGCTTTCATCGATTTGTTGAAAATTCAACATACTCCCTGTTCTCCACCCATATGAATTTTCCGAAATCACGACCGGCAGAACACCTTTTTTATCGTCCGCATCTGTCAGCCACTTTCCCTCTGATAAATCGGGTGCATAATCATTCAAAACATCTTCCGGATAAACAGCCGTAATCATATCCGCATTTTCATCTTGATTACTCAGCGTGGTACTCCCCCACGAATAAACGGATTCAACCTTTTTCATGCCGTTTGCTATATCCTTTGCATTTACTCCATGATAACCAAAAGATGTTACATAAATTCCTTTTTTATCCGCCATATGCTGTACCGGTTTATATGCCCTGAATATTGTCGCCAACATGGTAACTGACACACACAATACGAGCAGCAGCACGGAAATCTGTATAACAACAAAAACATTTCTTTTCCAATGCTTGATATATTCACCAATTGCTAATATTCCCATTATAATTCCCCCCTTTTAAAATCCAGGATACTTTTTCTGGTAATAGAAAATGACAAAGCATACCCAATAAGCAATACGACAAAAAGAAAAATTCCTATAATCGTGCCGTATTCTTTTATACCGTATATTCGGTCCACATACTTAAACCAAGTAAGCATTTGTGGGAAAACCACAAACCGAAACAAGCCTGTTGCCACAATTACAACGCATAACATATTACATAAAATTTCAGTAAAAAATAACATCCGGGCACGTTTCTTGCTGCAGCCACATAATAAAAAAACAGCAAGTTTCTTTCGTCTTTTCTTAAAAATAAAACGATAAATCATATACATATTAACGCCTGCTAAAATTGCGAGTAACGCACTAACCACAAGCATCGAATACTCTTGTCTTAAATCCGCATTATTCGAGACATAAAATTCTGCCGGTTTGCAGCCATACGACAAAAGCAAATCACGGAATGTTTCATACTGCGCTCGTGTCGGCAATTGAGTCAACCCAAAGTTTAATCGTATCCATACACAATTCTTAGGAAACGCAGTAAATGGAATTTCATACTCACCCGGATCATTTATATCATCTTTGCCAATAATATCAAATGTTTCCTCTCCTAAAACAATCGTATCTCCTACATCTTTTTTATCTTCTCCATTGATTACAACAACTTTATTTTTATTTCTGTAGTCTTTATCTTCATAATAGCTTCCCTGTAATCCGTACTTCATATTTTCATAGACCGAATCACTATAACCATATTTACCATTTTTATATTGAGCACGATCTAAAAATGACTTTTTCCCATCTTTGCTTTCCGCTTCCACATAAAAATAATCAATCGGTATTTCTTCTTCTACCATGGTCATAAAAATCTTATTTATATCATCACTCGTTATTTTTTGATTATCAATTGTCGCCTCTAAAGACTTCGAGTCATGGTTATCACATAACTCATACAAATTATTTTGAAAAACTCCAAAAACAAAAAAGATGCTAAGCAGCGCAAAAATCTGTGAAATCAGCAAAATAACAAAAAGTGCTGTATGCCTTTTCATCAAATCCGTTACATTCTTAAAAACCATTTATGCTCCCTCCTTTGGTTTTCCGTACGCATACTTAATTTTATGCTTTTTTGCCCATTTTTCTGCGTAAGAGTGTTTTTTTACATAAAGAGTAACTTTATCTTTGCAATCTCTGAACTCGTACTCGTCTAGTTTCTTTACACTGTCAGGAATTATAACCGTCTTTAAATTCGGACATGACACAAAACCATATTCAATCGTTTCAATTTCTACATATGTAAGATAATTGGAAAATGTCCCCTCACTGCATGTAACATCCAACGACCGAACTTTCTCTCCTTCATAGACTGCCGGAACAACGAGTTTACTCTTTCTCTTTAATTCAGTATCCGAAAAAATACTTAAACGCCCTTCAATAACGGACCATCTGTCTGCCTCAACTTTTTTGTTTCCAGGCGCATCATTCTCCACTTCTGTCACAGTATTCTTTTGAGCATTCTGCAAGTTCTGAGCACCACCTGAAAAATCAATAAGAAACAGGCAGCCAATTCCCAGTATCAACGTGATAACAACAAAGATTATTATGATTCGTGAACTTCTAGCCATATATAATTCCTCCCTATAAAATATGTTTCAGAATAAAAACGCTTGCTTTTTGCAATATTTGTAACGGTAGTACTTGCTGTATTACCATTTCCTTCTGCTTCCATTTTCGCAATAGTTTTTGATTTTGTGTATGTGTAATTCTTTTCGGTACTCCACTACCATATGAAAAGAACGCTTTTTTCAATCATTACTCTGTAAATCATATCTGAATACATTCTGTCACCACCCTTACACTCTTATCATAGCATATAACCATCCACAAAAACCAAAACCGGCACGAATGGTCATTTTTCATCCTTGAACGGTCAAAATCTTCTCCGTTTGAAGTATCTATTTACTATAACGTTCCAAACGGAGAAAATCTGACAAAATATTCGATTTATTTTTCACCAAGAAGTTTTTTCATTTTATCCGGCATTGCCGGCTGATGCAAAACAAATCTGCAAGCAGTACTGGATGAGATTACTCCTGCAATTAAAGCAAGAGATGCAAGATGATTTAAGAATTTTTTGCCGAAATCTTTTTTGCTCATAACTTTCGCCTCCCTTCTTTGCTATCATAACATAGAATTATCCTCAAAAACCAAAATCGGCACGAACGGTCGTTTTTCGTCCCTGAACGGTCAAAAACTTGTCTTTTTATGCAATTCTATAAGAATTGTGGCACTAAAATACACTAAAATAAGCCAGATTTCCAACAAATACTCACTCATTTTCATAAACAAAAAAGCCATAAAAAGCGCACCGAGCAATAAAATAATTACTTTGGAATATGTTTGACACCGTTTTTTCTGATTTCCTATAAATGGTTTATTCTTACATTCAACAGGAGCAATTATCCACAATAAGACTTCTAGAATAATAAAACTAAAGCTAACAATCCATACCGATATCCCTGTGAGATAAAAAGGGAGCAAAACACAGCCAAAAAGAACGCTTAGCGACAATACAAAACAAGCCCCTGCCGTTTTGGCATGACACCCGCCTAATACACTTCTCCCCGGAATTACAACCATTAAAAACAATAGTGTCATCGGCAATTTATGAAAAAGCACGCCAATTAGAATAGAAAATATAATATTACCCGCCATTTCAAATAAAGCATTCAAAGAATATTGATATAACTCATATTCATCCACTGCTATAACATGATTTTTTTGCATAACATCGGCAAAATACTCACTTGGCTTCATTTTCTTCCTCCCCTTCACTTACATACGGAATCAAAATCATATTTTCAAATTCTTCTTGTTTCTTATTATACTCTGCGCAACCACCATATTGTTCCACCACAGATGTAACATTCTGCAATCCAAGCCCATGAAACCATGGATTCTTTTTCTTATGCCTTTCTTTGCTAACAGGATTTTTTGTATAAATCAAAAATTCATCTTCGGTCGTTTCAATTCGTATATATACATTCGCATTTTTCTGTTCTTTTACCGCCTCTGAAATATTATCTGCCAAATTACCAAGCACCGTAACCAAATCATAATCGTCCAACATGATTTTTGCTGAATCCACGTGCAATTCCAAGACAAGAATATTCCCCTGCTCATCCAATTGATTTTTTAAATTACTCAAAATAGAATCAATTACCACGTTGCCACAATTAACAACATGGAAATTTTTATACATAGCATCCTCAATACGTGTAATATAATCCAATGCATCCCCCCATTTTTTTGCTTCAAGCAATGCTCCGACCTGACGCAAATGCTTATTCACATCATGCAAAAGTTTATTTCCCTGCTTAAATGATTGTGAAAGTTTCTCATAATTTTCTCTTTGATTTCGAATCTGTTCTCCCAGCATTTCATCACGTGCCTCATTAGCAGCAAAACTAGCCAGCAAATATAGCAAATAATAGGCAATTATATTTAGCGCCAATATTGCCAGAAGTGAAAAACTGAGAGCAATCCCCTGTCCATTCGCCAAGCCGTAAACAACAAATAAACTCATGAATGGGACCAGTGAAAAATAAAGCAAAAAACGCGTTGGCATAATTTCCTGTTTTTTTCGAATCGTCAACACAAAAATAATAAAAACAAAGAAAAACAACTTGGAAATAACTAATTCGACCGATTGCACTTCAAATTCTCCCTTTGGAAGCATTCCCGGAATCAACTGGCCGACAAAAACCGCAACAAGTTCAGACACCATAGCTAAAACCTGCGTAAATATTACATGAAAAATACGGCTTCCAAGCTTTCCCTCAAAAGCACAGGAAAGAAAAAACAACGACAGAAGACTGGCTATTACTACTCCTATCTGTAAATGATAAACAGACAAAAAATATGAAATAACAAACCAAATTGCAGACACCACACCGATTGTAACATAAGTCCCCCGTGCCCATTTCTTTTTAAAAATTCCACAAAAATAAATTGCTATTACTAACGTATCAAAAATTCCAGCTAACGCAAACATTAATTCACTCATTCTCATCTCTCCAGTATCGCATATCTCATAAACTGCTGTTTCAACTCTTTTTCTTTCCGTCTGCTAATCGGAACCAAATTCCCATTGGATAAAACCAAATCATTTTTCTGAATTCTCCGAATATGTTTCATATTTACCAGATAGGAACGATGTGTCCGCATAAAATGCTGTTCCAGCAACTGATTTTCAATTGCACTCAATACCCCTTTTGCCACCACACATTTATCTTCCAAATACACCAAAAATTGTTTGGAACTTTTCTCTTTTTCAATATAATAAATTTCGTTTGTAAAAAAGACAACATTGTCCTCGTCTATTTTTAACACAACACGATTTTTATCATCCTTTTCCAAGTATTTTCTAGCTGCATTAAATTTTCTTTCAAACTCCTCAAATTGGACCGGTTTTATCATATACTGAAAAGCCCTTACATCAAAACTGCTCTGCATATACTTCGGATAATTTGTCAAAAACAAAATCAAACAGTCACTATGATAATTCTGCCGAATTTCTTTTGCCAGATCCAAGCCGCTTTTCTCATCCATATCCATATCCAAATACACCAAATCAAAGGGATTTTTTTCACTTTGAAACCTTTCCAGCATAAAATTTCCCGACAAAAAATATTCAACATTTAATTTAATATCCTGACGCATTTCAATATTCGTAAACATCGTTTTGTATAATTCCAACTGCTGCTTTTCATCATCACAGCATGCAATTCTTATTTTCATTTCTCCGCTCCTCTCCTTTACTATCTGTAAGCAAACCAAGTATAACACAAAATAACCGCTCACGCACAAAATTGGCATGAACGGTCATTTTTTGTCCCTGAACGGTCAAAATCCTATCTCACAACCCCACTCTCGGTCGGTCCAAAGTAAGATTCTTTGGCATCCCCCTCATGACTAAGCACAAGTTTTTGCAAAACCAAACCAGATTCCATACCATAGATATGAATCGTATGTACGCCCTTATCCAATGTTACTTTCGTTTCTCCATAGTGGCAGTTATTTAAAACACCCTCTGCCCAGTCTCTGGCACGGCTGTGGCCGCCACCAATGTTATAATGCTCATTAAGAACAGTCTTAACTTCACTCGCACTGCCGTCATCAAAAGAAACGGCATATCGCATATTGCGTCCATCTTCCAAACTGTTCGTCGGTGCTGTAATCACACGCAGTGTATACTCACCGCCCTCACGAATCAAAACGGAATAAGAAAGACTTGGTCCCTCGCCCGGTTTGTCAAAGTTTGTTCCCATCGGGTACACTTTCATAGAAGAAAGGGTTTTACCATATTCTTTCAGGCATTTCCATTCCTTACCATCTTTTGATTCATTCGCTGCAAAATGTTCTGCCTCCATCGAGACAATACCATCGCGCTCTACAAATGTCATCGGTGGCAGCTTCTCCGTTACTACAACTGCTTTTACTTTTACTTTCACTTCACAGCCTGCTGCCTGAACAAGGATTTCAGACTCTTTTGTTCCGGTAAGTTTTGAAAAGTCAACGGACACCTCAAAATTGCGGACAGACTGTGGACCACAGGATAATTCACGAATCGAAACAAAATCATCTTCGCATGTAAGTGTCACATCAAGTAAAGCATCTTTGGCATTCGCAGCTTGAAGCAGATATGTTTCTTCACCAACAGATGTAAACTCAGGAAGAGAAACCTCACCTTCCGATACAAAGCAATCGGAATCGGCTGCATGAACAAGCAGCTTATCCTCATCCGATACAGCTCCCTGAACGGTCTCCGGGTACTTCCAGTCCTCATCATTCCAATGCGTAAAACCGATGTGCGCCGAAAGCATCATGCCATCCCATTTACCATCTGCCATTTCTTTATTATAATAATTTGTCAGTTCTTCATCGTATGTAATGCATTGTTTTACTTTTTCCGCATAATCATTTGCTGCTGCCACACCATACTTCGCATAAAATTGATTCTTCGCCGCATACAGATTCATCAACTGAACATTTGCCCCTGCAACTGCCGGATAATAAACAAGTCCATAATAGCTTGCCTTTGCTTCTTCCGGAAGTTTGCCATCAATGTCATCTGCCATCTTCTTAATGCGGTGGCAGAGATGAATCATTTTACTGCTTTCACCGTAGTGTGTCACATGATAGGTATCCGGATATGTTACTTCCGGACGGCGGTTACCATGCATTCTTGTATATGCTTTCAAAACAGAAACAATTTCTTCTTTGACATCGTCATCTTCTACAACGCCGCCAAACTGCTCTTCTACCCAGCCGCGGATGAAATCATCGGTTTCATTTGGATGATTGATTCCCATTCCCTCATAATCATAAGCAAGTGCCATGTAGTAGGAAAGAGGAAGTTCCTGCGGACGGATATCTCCGACATTGACAATCCACAAATCTTTGATGCCGTACTCATATGCCATGGTAAGCTGCTCCCATACTTTTGGAAGTGGTGTCGAATTAACCCATTCATAGGAAACCGGCGAACCATGATAATCAAAATGATAATACAGACCAAAACCGGCTTTTCTGTCACGGTTTTCCTTTGTCGGCAGTGTACGCACATTTCCAAAGTTATCGTCCGACAAAAGAAGAATGGTGTCATCAAGCGCAGCCCAGTCTTTTAAACCTTCTACGCCATCGCCGCCGTAATAATAATCTTCTACCTCTTTGTAAAGGGCAAGCATCTTTGGCATGTCATCACAGCCTTTTGCCTTAATAATCTCTAACTGGTCTGCAATAATCTTGCGAAGCAGTTCCACATTTTCCTGAATTGAGGAACCTTCCGGAAGCATTGTCGTATCACGCTCACCACGCATACCAATCGTAATCATATGTTTAAAGTCTTTGTTTCTCTCTACGCCATCTTCCCAGTAACGGTACAAGCCTTCGCCATTGGTATAATAATTCCAGTCTTTTCCATAACCGACATTGTTCGTATCGGTCTTTACTTTATCCCATTCCTCACTGGAACGCATCAACGGTTCATGATGAGAATTTCCAATCGTAATCCCAAGGTCTGTCGCTAATTTTACATTTGCCAGTGGATCCTCTTTGCTTCCATCCAGGCACAAAGAAGCAGACCACATCGCCGGCCAGAAATAATTGCCCTTTAAACGGAGCAAAAGGTCAAATACCTGGTCATAAAATTTCACGTTAAAATCACCAAACGTATTCATGACAAAGTTACCAAGAGACGGCCACTCATCATTCATAAAGAATCCACGGAATTTAACCGAAGGCTCTTTTGAGGTAAATTCGATGCTCTCATCCCAGACAATTTCTGCCTGTTTGCGCGGAATGGCATCTCCCCAGTACACCCATGGTGATACACCGATTTTTTCGGAAATGTGATACATACCATGCAGGGTTGCCACAGTCTCTGTTCCGGCAATCACCAGTTTATCGCCATCCACAAGACAAAGAGCATAACTCTCCCGTTTTCCGTCTAATTGAGAAACATTCAGTTTCCCATTTGCAATCATTTCATCAATCACCGGATTTTTTCCAATGGTACCCGGAATTATCGAATATCCCTCCGGCATCGCATCACAAATTTTTGGTGCCACTCCTGTGACAAGTTCAATATCTTTCTGGATTTTTTCTGCCACGTGGGAAAGTCCCGCAAAATCATCCGCCTCTTTTGCAATGTAAAGGCTCGCAGCCTGTGTTCCTTTTACCAATTCAAACATAAAACTGTTTCCTTTCTTATTTTAAGTCAAAGCCAAAATAATTTACTGCATTGTAATATGAAATATTTTTCACGATTTCTCCTAAGAGGTCATAATCCTCCGGATACTCTCCATTTTCCACAAGATTTCCGATATAATTGCATAAAATACGACGGAAATACTCATGACGCGGATAAGAAATAAAACTTCTCGAATCCGTCAGCATACCAACAAAATTGCCAAGAAGGCTTAAAGAAGCCAGTGATTTCATATGCTCTTCCATACCGTATTTGTGGTCATTGAACCACCAGGCAGCACCCTGCTGGATTTTGCCACGCACGCCATCTCCCTGGAAACATCCAATCATCGTTCCAATCAATGCATTGTCGGTTGGATTTAAGGAATAAATAATTGTTTTCGGAAGATTTCCCTCGCGGTTTAAGGCATTCATAAAATCTGCAACTTCTGCAACAAATCCTTTTGGATTAATGCAGTCGATTCCGGCGTTGGCACCGGCACTCTTAAATACCAGTTCATTATTCTCGCGCTTCGCACCATAGTGAAGCTGCATCACCCAGTTTCTCTTTTTGTACTCAGCACCTAAAAACAGCATGCACATTGTGCGGTACTGTTTTAATTCCTCTTCGGTCAAAGTCTCACCGGCAAGACTTTTCTTTACCAGTGCATTTTCTTCTTCCTCACTAAGCGGGCAAAACTCTGCATAATCCAACCCGTGGTCAGAAACTACACATCCTCTCTCAGAGAAATAATCCAAGCGTTTACCAAGTGCTTCTTTGAGCGTTGTAAAATCCGTAATGGTAATGCCGCTTACTTCACCAAGTTTCTGAATGTAAGAAACAAATCCTTCTTTTTCCGGACTCATCGCAAGGTCCGGACGCCATGCCGGAAGAACCTGCACATCAAAATCAGAATCGGCTGCAATCTGCTCGTGATAATGTAAATCATCAATCGGGTCATCTGTCGTACAAACGAGGGTAACACCGGACATACGAATCAGATTTTTTGCAGACATTTCCGGTTTTTGCAAAATTTCATTACATTTATCATAAATTTCTTTCCAATTCTTCTCAGATAAAGTCTCATTTATGCCGAAATATCTTTGTAGTTCCAAGTGACACCAATGATACATCGGATTACCAATGCAGTTTGGCAGGGCTTTGGCAAAAGCGTGAAACTTTTCTTCATCCGGGGCATCCCCTGTGATGAAGCGTTCATCAACACCATTTGAGCGCATGACACGCCACTTATAATGGTCAGCTCCTAACCACAGCTCCGTCATATTTTTAAAATGTATATCCTCTGCAATTTCCTTTGGGACGAGATGACAATGATAATCTAACACCGGCACCTGTTTGGCATAATCATGATACAGTTTTTTTGCTGTATCGGTTTGTAGTAAAAAATCGCTATCCATAAATGGTTTCATGGTCTTTCCTCCTAAATATTGCGTTCATTTTTATTTTAGCATATAATCGTATTAGGGTCAAAAGGTAAAATGTTTTCATAAAAAGAAAGGAGAGCGCTATGCCAATTATCAGTAATTCCATTCAGAACAATGGTGGTTCCTCGCAGGGAATCCGTTCCCAGACAAGAACCTACCGCTCCGGAAATTCCACACTGCATCTGCGTGAGGGACAGACACTGCGGGGTGTCATTAGTGATATCCACGGAAATGATATTACCCTTTCCATGGAAGACGGGTCATCCTTTACCGGTCAGCTTCCCGATGCTAACCAGTATTCCATCGGGCAAAAGGCTGCTTTTCTGATTACCGGTCTTGAAAATAACACCATTTACATGAAAGCGACTACAGGCGCTTATTTGTTAAATATGGAAGATACCATTGCCCAGGCACTTGAGGAAGCTTTACTCCCACGCTCTCCGCGTAATCTGGATGTGGTGCGCAGCCTTCTTAGCAATAGCCAGTCCATCAGCCGTGAAAACATTATGGCATCGATTCAGTTGTGTGCCCAGTACCCGGAAGCCGACGTTCACTCCGTCATCACTATGAAATATCTGGGACTGCCGATGACAAACGAGTCCGTTCTCCAGTTTGAGAACTACCAGAACCAGACGCACCAGTTATTATATAAAATGGATACGCTCACCGATTCGATTGGTGATATGCTTCACGCAATCGGCAGTCAGGTTCCTGCGTTGGCAAAAGAAACCGCTTCCGCTCTCTTAGACTTAGCGTTAGAGGGTGTGACCGTGCCGGAAATGACTGAGCAGCCAAACGAAGCCGCTGCCGTATCCGCAGAGGAAAATTCCGAAACACCTATCCCGGAAACCGGTGAAGAAGCTGCAAATACCACGGGAAATCCTGTTCAAGATGGCAGCAATGGCACAGCGGGCGCAGAAACTTCCACCCCGTTTTCGCGGGTAAAGAATCTGATTAACAATTTGACCGAATCCGTGGGAACAAAAAGCACACCGGAACCGGAAACTCCTGCTTTTTCCAAAGAAGAAGTAGGTGCCTATCTCCCGGAGGAAGAACGCGCAGCAGTCCACGAGCAGTTACGTGACCTTCCTTTTTCCGAAGCTGCAAAAAAACAGCTTGCCGATGGCACACTTTCAGTCAGCCGTTTTCTAACCGAGGTAAAACAAATGCTTCCTAACCTCACCGATGAGCAGGCAGGAAAACTTATATCCTCGGATGCCTTTCGAAAACTTGTTAAGGGACAGTTTCTTTCCAACTGGACGATTTCACCAAAACAGTTAAAAGAGCCCGGTGCGCTCACGGAAACATATGCGAAAATGGCAAAAGAGTGGGAAACGCTCTCTCATTTCAGTGAAACCGTGTTAGGCAAAGATGTCTTTAGCAAACTTTCATCTTCTGCCTCCGACATGACAGAAAACCTAAACTTTATGAAAACGCTAAACGAGACATTTCCTTATATTCAGCTTCCGATTAAACTGCAAAACCAAAACGCACATGCAGATTTGTATGTGATGACACGCAAGGAATCCTTGAAAAAGAACCCGGATAACTTAAAAGTTCTGCTCCACCTTGACATGGAGCACCTTGGCACCTTGGATATCCGGATTGCCAAAGAAAACACTGCGGTTTCGTTAAACTTTTTTGTTTCTGAAAAAGATACACTTCATTTATTCGAGCGCAATGTAGAACTTTTGCAGGATGCCATTAACGCACAGGGTTATGCCTGCACCTCCGAACTTTCGCTCAAAGAAAAAGAAGTCGATATTGTCAATGATTTTCTGGCAACAAACAAGGCACCAATCGGTGATATGAAACGATACAATTTTGACCTGCGGGCGTAATCAGTCCGCAGGCTTTTTCTTTTCTCTTGCAGAAATCAGGATACAGGCAGCAATCACAAACACAAGTGCCGCGGCACCGAAAATTCCGGTATCCATCCAATGCGACAAATCAATTTTATCACTTTTTCCAAAGACCGCCAAAAGAGCAAGAACAATTCCCATCAGCCCCTCTCCCGCAATCAGACCGGAGCAAAATAAAATTCCTCCTTCGTCATCTTTCTTTTTCCCAGATGAAACATAACGCAAAATTCCTCCCACCAAAATCGAAGCCGATAATTCAAACGGCAGATACAGTCCAATTGCCACCGGAAGAACCGGAACGCCCATAAATTCAACCGCCACGCCGATAAAAACGCCAATAAAAATCAGTGTCCACGGAAGATTTCCCTCCATGACACCCTCGGTAATCATTTTCATAAGAGTTGCCTGCGGTGCCGCTAACGCCTCACTGCCAAACTGCCACGCATGATTTAAAAGCATCATCACGCCGCCAATCGTAACTGCCGACACCACCACTCCAATCAGCTCGCCAATTTGCTGGCGTCTCGGCGTTGCCCCCAGTAAAAAACCTGTTTTTAAATCCTGCGAAGTATCACCGGCAAGTGCCGCCACAATGCAGATTACCGAGGCAATCGAAATTGCTGCTATCATCCCCGGCATACCGATGGTATTTGTCGCCTTTAACCATGCCGTCACGAGTAATAAAGTGGCAATCGTCATACCGGAAACCGGATTGTTACTGCTGCCCACCAGTCCGACCATGCGCGAAGATACGGTTGCAAAGAAAAAGCCAAATAAAATGACAAGCCATGCCCCGGAAAACGAAACCGGAAGTGCCGGAACAAGCCAAATGAGTAATGCAAACAGAACAATTCCTCCAATGACAACCCGAATATCTAAATCTCTCTCCGTGCGCTTTTCGCTTTTTTCTTTTCCACTCCGTGCTGCCTTCACCGCTTCATAAAAAGTGGAAAATAAAAGTGGCAGAGTTTTCACCAGACTAATAATGCCTCCTGCCGCCACAGCTCCAGCTCCAATATATCGGATATAAGCGCTCCAGATAGCACTTGCCCCGCCCTCGTTATAAAGAGTGGCGATTGGCACCGTACCGGGATACAAAATACTTTCACCGCCAAAAGACACAATTGCCGGAATCAAAACAAACCAGCCAAGAACCGCTCCCGCAAACATATACGAGGCAATTCGGATTCCACAAATATATCCCACTCCCATAAGTGCGGGATATACCTGTACGGAAAACAATGTTTTTAAGGAATTAACGGGCACCATAACCGCTCCCGGAATTACCTTCATCCCATCGACAATATACTTAACCAGAGCAGCAATACCCATGCCAAAGAAAACAGTTTTTGCGCCGCTTCCACCCTCTTCACCGGCTAGCAGCACATCCGCACACGCCGTTCCTTCCGGATATGGAAGCACCCCATGTTCTTTTACAATTAATGCTTTGCGCAGCGGAACCATAAAAAACACACCAAGAACGCCTCCACACAAAGCAAGTGCTGTGATGGTAAACAAATCCGGCGTCTCCGCCTTCCCTTCTTCTGCCCACAAAAATAACGCAGGCAGCGTAAAAATGGCACCTGCTGCTAATGACTCTCCTGCCGAGCCAATTGTCTGCACCAGATTACTTTCTAAGATAGAATTGCGGCGCAGCAAACCGCGCAGAATCCCCATTGATACAACCGCCGCCGGAATTGACGCTGACACCGTCATTCCCACACGAAGTCCAAGGTATGCATTTGCCGCACCAAAAACAACGGCTAACAAAACACCAACAATCACAGCGGTTATGCTAAATTCTTTCATCTCTTTTTCCGCCGGAACAAAGGGCTTAAACTCTTCTTTTTCCTTTTCCAAAACTATGCCTCCAGTACTTGTTTTCTTGTTAGCATACCCAAATTACTAATGTTTCTATTCCTGACGGCAAAAAAACTGCTGCCATAGTATTTTTTTTCTAAGACAGCAGTTTTTCATATTACAGTTTTAAATTTTTCCTGATTTTACTTAGAACAAATTCGAGAAGAAGTCAGCAATTGCCTTTCCTATCATGACAAAGAAATCACAGATTTTCGCCCAGATTCCTTTGGCATCATCCAAATCAATTCCCATGTCTTTAATTTTATCATAGACATTCTGCGCTTGATTTTGAATTTTACCAAGGTCTAAATCCAGTCCGCCAATCTTTTTCATCAACGAAACCATCTTGGTTTTCATCTCATCATCAATGGAAACATTCAATTCTTTTTCTGCTTCATTAATTGCGTCTTTTATTTCATCTTCCGATGTCAAATCGCCGCTGACTACTTTGTCTTTCAAAAGTGCCACAAACTGAGCAGCCTTTTCCTTACCGATGTCGTTTGCCAGCTCACTCGTTGCTACCAGCTCATTGGTCGCTGCATCGGAACTCGCCTCATCGACTCCTTCGCCGGTCATTTCACCGTAAGCTTTCATCGCACCAACCAAAGCAGCTGTACCGGAAATCGGAAATGGTCCGGCAACCGTCACTTTGGCATCCGAAATTCCGGCGGTCACAAGGGCATTCGTATACATTTCCTTGCTGCAGAAAGAAATATTATGTGTCTCTACCTCGATTCCGCTGCCGGCATCTGCCTCTTCAATCATAACCGACGATAACGCTCTCGTTCCAATTACTTTGGAAGCAAGATATTCATCCAGATACTGATGCTCTTCCTTGTTTGTCACTGTGATTGTCTGATAATCTGCGAGTTCTTCATTTGTAATTCCAAACTGCTTCATTACCTGCGCTTTTTCTTTCGTTGATAAATCTGCACCAAATGCGAGAAATGGTTTTACCGACACCGAATCGGCAAACGTATATTTTCCCGGCACAAAGCACAAAACTAATGTAAGGGCACTAATCAGTGCCAAACGAATGGATTGTTTCATCGTATCACCTATCTTCCTTTCCCCGGTCTGCTTTTTACAAAGCTTTTATTCGCTCCAATGCCTTTTTCGTATTTTCAGCTGAACCAAAAGCAGTCAGTCTGAAATATCCTTCTCCACTTGGTCCGAATCCGGAACCAGGTGTTCCTACTACATTTGCTTTCTCCAACAGCATATCAAAGAAATCCCATGATTTCATGCCATCTGGTGTCTGAAGCCAGATATATGGGGCATTTACACCGCCAAATACAGTATATCCCATACCGGAAAGTGCGTTTCTGATTTCTTTGGCATTGTTCATATAATAAGCAATCTGCTCTTTTGTCTGTGCTTTGCCTGCTTCGCTGTACACTGCTTCACCGGCACGCTGAATGATGTATGGTGCACCATTGAATTTTGTTCCATGGCGTCTTGCCCAAAGGCTGTTAAGCATCGTTCCATTGCTGTCAACAAGCTGTTTTGGCACAATTGTAAATCCAAGACGGGTTCCGGTAAATCCGGCATTTTTTGAGAAACTTCTCATCTCAATCGCACAGGTTTTTGCGCCGTCACACTCATAAATGCTGTGTGGCACATCCGTTTCAGAAATGTATGCTTCATAGGCAGCGTCATAAATGATAACTGCTTTCTTTTCGTTTGCATAATCAACCCACTTCTGAAGCTGCTCTTTTGTCAGCGTCGTACCGGTTGGGTTGTTTGGGCAGCAGATATAAATAATATCCGGTGTCTTCTCCGGAAGTTCCGGCACAAAATTATTTTCTGCCGTACATGGCATATAAATTACATTTGACCAGCACTCTTTATCTTTCAGATATTCTCCGGTCTTTCCGGACATTGCATTACTGTCAACATAAACCGGGTAAACCGGGTCTGTAACGGCAATTACATTGTCCTGAGAAAATATATCAACAATGTTTCCGGAATCACTTTTTGCACCATCGCTGACAAAAATCTCATCAAGTGCAATGTCAACACCGCGGGATTTGTAATCGTTATCAGCAATTGCACGGCGCAGAAATTCATATCCAAGATCCGGTGCATAGCCGTGGAATGTTTCTGCTTTGCTCATCTCATCTACCGCACTATGAAGAGCATCGATTACCGCTGGTGCCAAAGGCTGTGTTACATCGCCGATTCCTAAACTAATGACTTCTTTGTCGGGATTCGCTTCCTTGTAAGCGGCTACTTTTTTTCCAATCGTAGAAAAAAGATAACTGCCCGGCAGCTTTAAATAGTTATCATTTACTTTAAACATTTTTATGCCTCCTGTCTGTAGTTATGTCATTGACATTTTACACGAAAAAGTAAGTTGGGTCAAATATTCACACAGACTTTTTTCAATTTTATATAATTTAGCAAGAAAAGTTTGCGTCTTGTGGGCGTTGGTACTTTTTTTGTTTTCCGTGATTTAGAAGAAATGCTTTGCGTCTTGTGGGCGCTTTCGCTCATTGAGTGCGTAACAGTAGGGGCACTGAAACTACCAGTGCCGCCTACTGACGTACTCAAAACCCACAATCCACTAAGCATTTCTTCTAAATTACTGGAATCCAAATAAATTTGCAATACACATTTGATACAAATCTTTTCATGCTAAATTACTAAACTCGAAAACACGTGTGAATATTTGCCAACTCTACAAACGAAAGTGCCCACTCAATCCAAATAAATTGGCAATACACATTGATACAAACTTATATTTTCTGCTCTTAATTGGTCGCAACCGTTCCATTCACATTTATATAAAGTTACCGCCTAACTATCATCACAAATATTTCTCCCCCCTATTGCCACTATGAAACAAAAAAATCCAACGGGGTATGAGACTATAACGCGAAGCGTTATCCCGTCTCGTAACCCGTTGGATTCCTTTTTGTAATCTTTATAAATCTACAGCACCTGTAGAACCGTTTTTCAAGCCTTCATTTACTACATAATAAGCTTTTCCTTCTTCCGGTTTTACATACAATTTTGCTCTTTTAATAGATGTAATTTTCTTTCCTTCTGCTTCCCATGCTGCCACAACTTTTTCCATAATTTCCTGCTGGGAAAATTCCTGTCCGTAAATCTGAACAAAAACTTCTGAGTCAACAGTAGCTGCTGTCTTGCGAATCGTAGCTTTACTTGTTTTTCTCGGTTTTCTTGTTGTCTTTCTGGCCGTCTTTGCAGCCGTTGTTTTTGCTACTGGTTTTTCTTCCTCAGCAACCGGCTTTACTGCTTCTTTTTTCGGCTCTTCTTTTGCAGGAGCTGCTGTTGTTTTTGCTGCCGGTTTAGCGGCCGGTTTTACAGCTGGCTTTGCTGCAGTTTTTGCTGTTGTTGTTTTTGATACTTTGTTTGCCTTGTTCGTAGTCATCTGAATCCCTCCATTACTTCTGATAAAACATTGTATCATAATATGTAAAATATTATACATGTTTTATTAATTCTTTACAATTGCTATTATGACCAAAAAATAGCCGTTTGTCAAATAAATACATACACTTTCACCAAAAACTCTTTACTTTTTTTCTTCTATCACGTAAAATAAGGATAAATACTAGCGCAATGGATATAATAAATGCGTAAGAAAGGAAGGATATTAAAATGAAAAAATTTGTAAAATTCCTCCTTGGTCTGACTGCAGTTGCAGCAGCAGTAGGTGGTATATTGTATTTCTTGAAAAATGTTCTGATGAAAGATTATCTGGATGATTACGATGACGACGATTTTGACAATGACCTTTATGATGAGGACGATGACGACCGCGACTACGTGACACTCTCACCGGATGAAGAATCAGAAGAAGCAGACGATACATTAGTTCCGGATGACATGGAAGAAGAATAAAAATTCATCATAACACAAAGAACTCATAAACCAGATGGTCTATGAGTTCTTTTTCTATACCATACCAATTATCGTGAAAGGCGTTTTGTCATACTATACAAGTGCTCGTCAATATCTTTTGTCATCTGCAATGCATAGTCAATATCAAAATCAGTAAATTCGCCATTTTTATATGCAACTACACGATTTGTTTGACCTTTCAATAAAAGATCAACAGCTCTTGCTCCCATTGCTGATGCGTATACACGGTCACGGCAAGAAGGATTTCCGCCACGCTGGATATGCCCGATTACCGTTGCACGTGTCTCAATGCCGGTTGCAGCTTCAATTCGTTTTGCCATTTCATGAGAATGACCAACACCTTCTGCATTTACAATAATATGATGTTTCTTTCCGATACGACGCTTTGACATAATCTTTTTAATAATTTCCTCTTCATCGTTTTCCTCAGCACGCTCCGGAATCAAAACATACTCAGAACCATTGGAAATACCACACCATAATGCAATGTGTCCGGCCGTTCTTCCCATTACCTCAATGATACTGCATCGCTCATGGGAAGCGGAAGTATCACGAACCTTATCAATGGCTTCCATTGCCGTGTTGCAGGCAGTATCAAATCCAATCGTGTATTCGGTACAGGCAATATCCAGGTCAATGGTTCCCGGGATACCAATTGTGTTAATTCCATTTGCGGAAAGTTTCTGTGCTCCACGGAAAGAACCGTCACCACCGATTACAACCATACCATCAATGCCATGTTTGCGGCAGATGTCAGCAGCTTTCTGCTGGCCTTCCGGTGTCATCATCTCTTTACAGCGAGAAGTAAATAAAATTGTGCCGCCACGCTGAACAATATCAGTAACGCTCATCGTGTCCATGTCAATAATATCCTCTTCCAAAAGTCCTGCATATCCACGACGGACACCCTTTACTTTCAGACCACTGGAAATACCGGCTCTGACTACTGCACGAATCGCAGCATTCATTCCCGGCGCATCGCCGCCACTTGTTAATACACCAATTGTCGTTACCTTTTTCGCCATAATCCGATTTCCTCCAATTTTATGTTTTATCTGTTTCATTTATCATTTCTCATACATGTATATTTTACTATGCCCGGAATTTTTTTTCAATACTCTTTTCCGTGACTTTCACATTATCCTCGCCAAATTTAGTATACAATTCCGACAGCAATTCTTTGCATACTTTCGTGCACCGGCTTTTTGGCAAAAGTTTTCTCGCACGGTCTTTCGACAAATAAATATAAACGTTTTCTATGCCATCGTAATTCCCAAGAATGGCAAATAAAGTCTGCTCTGCTTCTTCATAATCTGCACGTGTTAGAAATTGAATCCACAGTTCTTTTTCCACGGCATCAAATGGCACAACACCGGAGCAAATAAGTTTCGCAGGCTTGTCCTCTTCAACAGTCACACGGCCTTGAATAAATACTTTTGCATCTTCCTCTAAAAGTGTGCGGTATTTTTCATAATCGCGTGGAAAGACAATGACTTCTACCGTTCCATACAAATCTTCTACCGTAAGAAATGCCATCATGTTATTCGTACGGGTTGCTTTTACCGTTCGTCCGGTAATCATACCGCCGATAACCGCTCTCTCCTGGTCTTTCACTTTCGGCTCCGTCTCGCCGTCAACCACTTCAAAGTCAGCCGTCGTACGTGTAATATTTTTCTCTAATGTTGCCACATATTCTTCCAGCGGATGACCACTGATATACACACCCAGCACTTCTTTTTCTAAACCTAAAATTTCTTCTTTTTCGTATTCACCTACATCCGGCATTTTTACTTCTAACTCTTTTTGTTCCTCCGGACTGGCAAAATCAAACAAGGACATCTGACCTGAAAGCGTTCCTTTCTTCTCCTGATTTACACCATCCATAATGCTGATGTAAGAATACATTTTCTGCTTTCTGGTACCCGGCAGGCTGTCAAGCGCACCCGACTTAATAAAACTTTCGACGGTTCGTTTATTCACCGATTTTCCGGATAAACGCATGCAGAAGTCTTTTAACGAGCGATATCTGCCGCCAAGCTCGCGCTCTGCGACAATTTCATCAATAACCGGTCTGCCGACTCCCTTGATAGCAGCAAGTCCATAGCGGATATTTCCTTCATACGGCGTAAAACGATACTCTCCCTCGTTAATATCCGGTGGCAGAATTTCAATTCCCATTTTACGGCAGTTCATAATGTACTCCGTAATTTTCCCGGTATGCTCCATAAAAGAAGTCATCAACGCCGCCATAAAATCAACCGGATAATGACATTTTAGATACGCTGTCTGATATGAAACGACAGCGTAAGCCGCCGCATGCGATTTGTTAAACGCATATTTCGCAAAATCGGTCATATCATCAAATATTTTAATTGCCACTTCTTCCGGGATTCCCCGCTTAATGCAGCCTTCCACGCCAATTTCTTCATTGCCATAGATGAAATAATTCTTTTCTTTCTCCATGACATCTGCTTTTTTCTTAGACATGGCGCGGCGCACCTGGTCACTTCGCCCATAACTGTACCCGGCCAAATCACGCACAATCTGCATAACCTGCTCCTGGTAGACAATACAGCCGTAGGTCGGTGCTAAAATTGGCTCTAGTTCCTTGCAGTCATACTGAATATTATCCTGATTATTTTTTCCCTCTATATATTTTGGAATAAAATCCATCGGTCCCGGACGATACAAAGAAATTCCCGCGATAATATCTTCCATACTGTGCGGCTTTAACTCTTTCATGAAGTTTTTCATCCCCGCACTTTCTAACTGGAACACGCCTTCTGTGTGTCCGGAACTTATCATATCAAATACTTCTTTATCATTATAGTCAATGTCGTGTACATCAAACGCACCATGAATCGCATTCTGGATTACCGTCAACGTACGAAGTCCCAGAAAATCCATTTTCAAAAGACCTAATTCCTCTAACGTTACCATCGTGTACTGCGTCGTAATGTTGCCATCCGAAGCCCTTGATAGCGGAACGAATTCATCGACCGGTTTTGGACTGATTACAACCCCCGCCGCATGAACAGAAGTATGTCGCGGAAGTCCCTCTAAACGCATTGCCATATCAATCAGTTTCTTCGCCGAATCATCCGTTTCGTACATCGTGCGCAGTTCCGGATTCATTTTCATCGCTTTTGCAATCGTAATACCAAGCTCCATTGGAATTGCCTTTGCCACACTATCTACATACGCATACGGAAGGTCTAACACACGTCCGACATCGCGGATTACCATACGCGCTGACATCGTACCAAATGTTACAATCTGCACCACGTGGTCGGCTCCGTATTTTCTCGTTACATAATCAATAACTTCCTGACGTCTTTCATAGCAGAAGTCAATATCAATATCCGGCATCGTCACACGTTCCGGATTTAGAAAACGCTCAAACAAAAGGTTATATTTAATCGGATCAATCAAATCCGTAATATTCAAAGAATACGCCACCAAAGAGCCGGCTGCCGAACCACGTCCCGGGCCTACCGGAATTCCATGGTCTTTGGCATATTTAATAAAATCCCAAACAATCAAAAAGTAATCAACAAATCCCATCGTGGAAATGGTATCAAGCTCGTAATTTAACCGCTCTTCCAACTGCTCTGCCTGCTCCTTTGGATAACGTTTATAAAGCCCCTCTTTACAGAGTTTTCGCAGGTAGCTTTCCGAAGTCTCTCCCTCCGGCACATCAAAGTGCGGCAGTTTATAATCACCAAACTCAATTTCAACATGACATCTCTCGGCGATTTTATGAGTGTTTTCAAGCGCCTCTTTGGCATACGGAAATAATGCCTCCATCTCCCCAGCGGATTTCAAATAATACTGTCCGCCCTCGTAGCGCATACGGTCGGTATCACTGACCTTCTTTCCGGTCTGAATGCATAAAAGAATATCGTGTGCTTCTGCATCCGAATCGTAAATGTAGTGGACGTCGTTCGTCGCCACCAACTCAATCCCTGTCTCCTGATGCAGACGAAGCAGTCCCTGATTGACCGTCTTCTGATCCGGAATACCATGATCCTGAAGTTCTAAAAAGAAATTATTTTCACCAAAAATCCCCTGTAACCGGTACGCTTCCTGCTTTGCCTCTTCATACAGCCCACGGCGTAGAAAACTTGGAATTGAACCTGCGAGGCATGCACTCAGCGCAATAATTCCCTCATGATACTTTTCTAACACATCATAATCCACTCGTGGCTTATAATAAAATCCTTCTGTAAAACCACGGGAAACAATTTTAACAAGATTTGCATATCCTATATCATTCTCTGCTAAAAGCACCAGGTGATGATAACGGCTTTCTTTTGCATTTCCTGCTTCCCTGTCAAAGCGTGAACCGGGTGCCACATAAATTTCACATCCCAAAACCGGATTAATTCCTGCTGCTTTTGCCGCACGGTAAAAATCAACCACGCCATACATCACGCCATGGTCGGTAATTGCCAGACTGTCCATTCCCAATTCTTTGGCACGACTCACAAGCTCCTTGATTTTACTGGAGCCATCTAACAAACTATATTCCGTATGTACATGCAAATGCGTAAATTCCATGGTATCCCCCATTCACTAAAATAAAAAGGCCGCTATACAAACCGTAACATCCCGGTTCGGACAGTAGCCTGTAACCATTACTATTTCTTATCTGCTAATTTCCGGTCAGGTAATTCTCCATCTCTTTCATAGCAGTCTCTTCGTCTTCCCCGTCAATAAGAAGCTCCAGCTTTTGTCCCTTTGCGAGTCCCAGTGTCATCATACCCATAATACTTTTTGCATTTACTGTCATAGTATCACGATGGATTTCAATGTTACTCACATACTGGCTTGCTAATTGAACCAGCATAGCAATTGGTCTTGCTCCATCCTCACCTAAACTGACGTCAATGTTCTTCCTTATCATGTTTTCCTCCTTGTAATCGCAGTCCTTGTGCTATCTCACTTAATTTGCGCAATCGGTGGTTCACCCCGGATTTTCCAATTGGCGGTTCTAACATCTGTCCCAATTCTTTCAGCGAAACATCCGGATTCTCCAAACGTAATTTCGCAATCTGCGACAAATTCTCAGATAAATTACCAAAGCCTATCGTATCATGAATATAACGGATGTCTTCCGTCTGTCTTGCTGCTGCCGAAACCGTCTTCTTAATGTTTGCGGTCTCACAATTTACCTGACGGTTAATGGAATTTCGCATTTCTTTCAAAATGCGAACATTTTCAAATTCCATCAGTGCCTTGTGCGCACCGACAACATTCAAAAAATCAACAATCGCCGCTCCTTCTTTCATGTATACGACAAAATTATGCTTTCTTTCTATCGTTTTTGCCTCAATTCCAAAAATACCCATAATCTCCAAAATCCGAGCAGCATGTTCTCTATCTCCAGCTGCGATTTCCAAATGATACCCACTGTTTGGGTCGGTAACGGAACCACTTGTCAAAAAGACTCCCCTTAAAAAAGCCCGGTTGCAACAGGCTTTTTGTCCAATACACTCCACCGAAAATGGCGAATATTCCTGCACTCGAATTGCTTTCATAAAGTCCCTTGCATCTTCATCTTCCAGTAGAAAAAGTGAATATTGATGATGTCCGCTTACGGACACATCCGGCACAATATGAAAGACTCTCTTAACTAACATATAGCATTTCTTCGCAACTGTCAAGTTTTCTGTCACAAACTTAACCTGACATTCACCTTCTTCATTCATGTAAATCTGCCCACACACGGCAAAAAACGCCGCCAGTTCTGCTAACTGGCAATGTCTGGCTTTTCCCATTTGCCCAAGCAGTTCTTCTTTTACTTTTCCTGCGAACGACATATATATCTTAACCGGTCCTTCTCTATATCTCTATGCTCTTTTTTGCAGCCATATTCCGTGTTTGCATACTCCTCATACATCGCATTGGTTAATGTCACGGAACGATGCTTGCCGCCCGTACAGCCAATTGCAATCACCAACTGCGTTTTTCCCTCCGCAATGTAGTTTGGAATCAGAAAATCAAGCATATCTTTCATTTTGTTTCTAAACTCAACTGCCTTTGGTGAACTCATCACATAATCGTATACCGGCTTGTCATCTCCGGTAAGTGGTTTTAATTCATCCACATAAAAAGGGTTCGGTAAAAATCTCACGTCAAAAACCAAATCGGCATCCGAAGGAATTCCATACTTAAATCCAAAAGAAACAAATGTGAGATAAAAGTTGCAAAAATCCTCATGCTCCACAAAAATGCGGTCAATCTCCTGTTTCAATTCACGTATCAAAAGTGTCGTTGTATCAATGATGTAGTCCGCCCTTTTTTTCAGTTCGGAAAGAAGTGCTCTCTCATCTTCAATTGCTTTATCCATGCGGCCGCCCTGTGCCAGCGGATGCATTCTTCTTGTCTCTTTATAGCGCTTTACAAGAACTGACGTTGACGCTTCCAAAAATAAAATTTCCAGCGTATAACCTCTGCTTTTTAAATCATCCAGTACATGAGCGGCTTCTTTTAACGAACGATATCCGCCACGGATGTCAATGCCAAGTGCCACCCGCTCAATTTCCTCGCTGGAATCCTCCGTCAATTGAATCAACGTAGGCAGTAAAGACAACGGCAGGTTATCCACACAGAAATATCCATCATCTTCTAATATTTTCATTACGGAACTCTTTCCGGAGCCACTCATCCCGGTTACTATGACAAATCTCATGCAAAGTTCCCCCTTTTCTTATTATTCAAAACCAATCATGCGGACTTCCGGCTCTAACTTAACGCCAAATTCATCCATCACACGATTCTGCACATCACTTATTAACTGCGCCACATCTTTGGCAGTCGCCTCACCGCGGTTTACCACAAAGCCGCAATGCTTTTCGGAAACCTGCGCGTCACCCACACGGTATCCCCTAAGTCCTGCATCTTCAATCAGTTTTCCGGCAAAATATCCCTCCGGACGTTTAAATGTGCTGCCTGCACTCGGGTACTCTAAGGGCTGTTTTTCGCGGCGTCTTTTATTTAACTCTTTGATTTCTTCCTGAATTTCTGCCGGATTTCCCTTTTCAAAAGAAAATGTTGCCTCTAAAACCAAATAGCCTTTTTGAAGAATCACACTGTTTCGATAGGAAAGCTGCAAGTCTTCTTTCTTAAGGACAACGCGCTCACCCTCTTTTGTCAATACTTTTGCACTCACAATGCAATCTTTGATTTCTCCACCATAGGCACCGGCATTCATCGCAACACCTCCGCCTAATGTTCCCGGAATTCCTCCGGCAAAGGCAAAACCCTTTAACCCTTTTGAAGCCAATCGGGATGCCATATAAGCTAACGAAACACCAGCCTGTGCCGTCACAACACCATCATCTGAGATTTCTATTTTTTCCAATCCCTTTCCAATTTCAATGATAACACCATCAAAACCGTCATCGGAAAAGAGCATATTACTTCCCTTTCCAATCACATAGTAAGGAAGTCCTTTTTCTTTTGCAAAATCCAGTGCCTCAATAATTTCCTCTTCTCGCTCCGGTATGAAATAGTACGCTGCCGGTCCGCCAATCCGAAATGTCGTATGAGTCCGCAGCGGTTCCTGTTCCAGTCGAATCATTTTTCTCTCCTTCTATTTAAAAAGCACCATTCGCACAGCACCATAAATGCCGGCATCATTGCCAAGTTCTGCCAAGTGGAAACTCTTGTTTTTCAAGGCAAACATGGAATTTTCATTATAATATTTTTCTACAACATCTAAAAGAATCTGTCCTGCTGCTGATACCCCGCCGCCAATAACAAAGGCTTCCGGATCTACCACATGAGCAACATTACTTAATGCAACACCTAAATATCTGCCAAACTTCTCAACCACTTTTATGCAGTAAGCATCGCCCTCTTTGGCACCATCAAAAACAGCTTTTGCCGTAACTTTTTTATCTGCTAAGTAAGAACCTTCCGGTACATTTTCTTTTGCCATATTCACAATTCCGGTTGCCGAAGCATACTGCTCCAAACAGCCTTTATTTCCACATCCACAGACACGGGTTTCATCCATATTAACTTTCATATGACCGATTTCCCCACCGGCACCTTTACAGCCGGTCAATATTTTTCCCTGCAAAATGACACCGCCGCCAACGCCGGTACCAAGTGTCACCATGACAATACTGTCATAGCCTCTGCCGCCGCCTTTCCACATCTCACCAAGCGCAGCTACATTCGCATCGTTTCCAACTTTTACATTACCAACGCCGGTCAAACTTGCCAGTTTGTTGGAAACCGAGAATACATCCCATCCCAGATTGGCACATTTTAATACTGTTCCGTCAGCAGTAACCGGTCCCGGAATACCAACACCGATTCCTTTGATATTCCCCTCAAAGGTTTCTCTTTTTTCTTCAATACTATCTACAATATCTGACAGAATATACTGTCCATTATCTTTTCGTCTCGTTGGAATTTCCCATTTATCCAAAAGTTCTCCGGTATCTGAGAACATTCCCATCTTTACGGTCGTTCCTCCCACATCAACCCCAACATAATACTGTGCCATATCATCCGTCCTTTCTATGCCTTACCAAAGTTATTACTCGTCACACGGTTGTACAATTCTCTCGCTGCATTATATCCCATCTTCTTCTGTCGGTAATTAACCGCCGCCGACTCGCAGATAATGGCTACATTTCGTCCCGGTCGAATCGGAATCGAATGACAGACTACTTTATTTCCAAGGTATTCAATGTACTGCTCTTCCAATCCCATGCGGTCATATTCCTGCTCCTTGTTCCACTCTTCCAGCTGAATGACAAGGTCAATCGACTGTGTGTTTTTTACACTTTCTACACCAAAGAGTGTCTTGGCATCGATAATTCCAATGCCTCGCAGTTCAATGAAATGTCTTGTTATATCCGGAGCTGAACCAATCAGCGTCTCATCACTTACTTTTTTGATTTCTACCACATCATCTGAAACCAATCGGTGTCCTCTGTGAATCAATTCCAGGGCAACCTCACTTTTACCGATACCGCTCTCACCAGTAATCAGTACGCCCTCGCCGTAAATGTCAACAAGCACGCCATGAATACTGATTCTAGGTGCCAGTTCTACTTTCAGCCATCTCGTAACCTCAGCGGAAAATGCAGAAGTGTCAGCGTGTGACTGTAAAATCGGAATCTCATATTCGTTCGCCAACTGCAAAAACTCTTCCGGCACCGGCAAATCACGGCAAAAAACAATGCCCGGAACTTTGTAGGAGAGAATTCGTTTCATCTGCTTAAGGCTTTCCTCAATCCCCTGCTTTTCCATGTACGTATGTTCTACCTGACCGATAATCTGGATTCGGTGATGATCGAAATAATCAAAGAATCCCGCAAGCTGCAACGCCGGGCGGTTTACATCTGACTGCGTAATCTCAATCGCCGAAATATCAACCTCCGGTGTAAGATTTTTGACTTTCATTTTCTGGATAAATTTTTCTAAAGACACTGTATACATAGCAGTACTTCCTTCCCTGATATTCTATTGTGATGATACCATATTGGGGGGCGTTTTTCAACGGTAGTTTGTGGGAAGTGTTCGTTGCTGGTTTTTTAGGTTCCGTAATTTATCAAGAAAAGATTTGTGTTTCGTAGGCGTTCTCACTAAACAAACGCGTAAGGGTATCGGCATGCCAACTACGCATGCCAAATACCCACGTGTTTGTACCCACTCTCCACAAATCTTTTCTTGATAAATTACTGGAATACTAAAAAGACTAGTAACGAACACTTCGCATATTTCTGGGGTGAGATTTTTCTTTTTTTGGGGGGGAGGTGAAGAGGTACATACTTTCGAGACAACTCTTTTCGCTTTTTATAAAGGTTAAGGTTGCATAAGGCTCTTATCCACATCAAAAGAAGTCATCAAATGACTAATTTCTGCCAACCAGTAACTGGAAGGCTTTTGGAGTTTCAGTAAATCATCAAGAAAAGATTTGTGGAGAGTGGGTTTTGAGTACGTCGGTATGTGGCACTGGTAGTTTCAGTGCCCGTACCGCTACGCACTCAATGAGCGCAAGCGCCCACGAAATGCAAACTTTTCTTTATGATTTACGAAGCCAAAATCCGCCCACCGCTCATCCTTCGGTACTTTTTGCGATTACCTCATCCACACTTACAACCTCCGGTGCTTCAAGTGATGTTTCTTTTGCATCCGCGGCTTCTATAGGGTCTTCCAATTCTTTTTTCTCCTCATCGTCCCACAGCGAATCATACTTTTTCCGTTCTTTAAGCTTTGCCATCATCTGTGCGTTTTTCGCCATCTGATACAAATCACTGTCGAATTCCATAAGTTTTTTCTCGTCCGAGCCGGGAACGATATCCCCGTGGAACATGCGCATTGCCACCGCAAGAATTTTACCCATTTCCTTATAATAATCCCCTTCTGCTTCGGCATTTTGCTTTGCGCTTACCATCTCACGCTCAGCATCCCATTTGTCCATAAACTGGTGAATGAAATCATCATAAATCTTCTGCTGGTCTTTCACCGCATTGTACTGGAGTTCCAAAACCGCTGCCTGTTCCCCAAACAGTTTGTCTCCTTCGGGAACACGCTTTATCAATTCCTTCGTCTCATTTAGTTTTTTAGACAATTCAAACGCCGTCGAATTGTACTGCTTATGTACTGCACTGAATTTATTCCGCAGTTCTCCTAACGTCGTCATGCAAACACCTCCTTGTGTTCTTTTCGCAAATCCATTTACAACATATCTGTAAGTATATTATCGGCAGTTTTCCCTCATAATATTACAACTTGACAAATCTGCCCCTTTCGTACTAGAGTAAGCATAGAAATATTTTTATTAAGGAGAAATCAAAATGAGTGAAGAATGTACGCACGACTGCTCCACCTGTAGCAGCAATTGCGGTTCAAAAGACCCAAAAAGTCTCTTAGTAGCACCACATCCAAACAGCAAAATCGGCAAGGTTATCGGTGTCGTCAGCGGAAAGGGCGGCGTAGGAAAATCAATGGTTACTGATTTGCTTGCGGTTGAATTTGCGCGCCGCGGATACCACTGCGGTATCTTGGATGCCGATATTACCGGTCCTTCGATTCCGAAGGCATTTGGTATTACTGAAAAAGCTCAGGGAAATGAAACAACGATTTTCCCTGTAAAATCAAAAAAATACGGCGTGGATATTATGTCCATTAACGTCCTTTTGGAAAATGAAAGTGACCCGGTTGTATGGCGTGGTCCGGTGATTGGCGGAACGGTTCGCCAGTTCTGGTCTGACACCCTTTGGGATAATGTTGATTATCTGTTTGTCGATATGCCGCCCGGAACCGGTGATGTTGCACTCACCGTATTCCAGAACATTCCGATTGATGGCATTGTCGTTGTTACAAGCCCGCAGGATTTGGTTTCCATGATTGTCGGCAAAGCAATGAAAATGGCTTCCCTTATGAACATTCCGGTTCTTGGTCTTGTGGAAAATATGAGCTATGCGCTCTGCCCGGACTGCGGAAAGAAAATTCATGTATTTGGCGAGAGCCACATCAGTGAAATTGCGGAAGAATACCATGTACCGGTACTCGCTCAGATGCCAATTAATCCGGCACTTGCTTCTGCCTGCGATAACGGCACGGTAGAAGATTTGAATTGTTCTTATCTGGAAGATGCTGCGCTTGTCATTGAAAGAGGTCAGAAGTAGTGGATACAAAAACATGTTATTTATTTGGGGCAGGGGAACAATCCCCCTGCCACATTGAATTAGGGAAAGATGATTTAGTCATTGCTGTCGATGGCGGCTTTGACTATTTAGAAAAAATCGGGCTGCGTGCCGACTATGTACTCGGTGATTTTGATTCTGTTTCGGCATCCAGTCATCTGCCATCCGACTGTATCCGACATCCAAAAGAAAAAGACGATACGGACATGATGCTCGCCGCTCGTCTTGGCTTAGAAAAGGGATACACAAATTTTGAAATTTACGGCGGTTTAGGCGGCCGCTTAGACCACACATTAGCTAATATTCAGACACTTACATTCTTAAACCGGCATAATGCCGTCGGAACCTTAATCGGAGATGACTATGCACTAAAAGTTGTCACAAACGGCGTCATTACATTCGGAAAAGATTTACCGGAAAATACCACCGGAAATATATGTTCCGTCTTTTCTTTGAGCGACGTGAGCACAAATGTCACCATTCAGGGATTTCATTATGAAATAGAAGGGGCGACCCTCACAAATTCATTCCCTCTTGGTGTCAGCAATGAGTTTACCGGCAGAAAGGGAAGCATCAGCGTGTCAAATGGCACATTAGCTGTTTTGTGGAATCGCCCTTAAATTTTCTATTTATATTTCTATTTTATTGAATCAAGTCCGAGTTTTACGGCAATCATTTTGTCAATCGGACAGGTACTCTGACCCTTGCCATCCGTTCCTTCCAGATACGTGGTGGCAGCGGATTCAAATATCATATACACTTCATCTCCCACAACTTCTACTTCCTCTACCATTGGCGGCAGTGCTACGGCAAGTTCTAACTCGCCAAGCATCGTATCATCGGTCGCATCTGCACGGTTATACACCTGTAATTCGGATAAAAATCTCTTCTTTGTACTGTTTCTTCCATAGGAACAGCTAAAGATTGTACGGTCTCCGGAAAATGTAATTCCCTGCACATAATTCGGTGTGCTGCGGTACAACACATTGCCACGGACATCCAAAATAATTTTTCCTGTCAAAATCTGCTCTGTCGGCTCCGCACCTTCGTTTTCTGCTGGAATTGTACGGTGAATTTCCAGCGTTACTGCAGTTCCTTTCGTACATTTTTCCAGTAATTCCGAAAGCTGTTTTGCACTTGTAATCAGCTCATTATTAACCGAGTAAATAACATCGCCTTTTTTCAGCTTTTCTTTTGCTGTAGCAGAGCTTCCTTTTTCCGCAAGTAAAACAGAGGAAGAAGAGTACACTGTTGCAACCTGAACACTTGTCTTTGCCTCATTTTCTGCGGTTGCTTCTGTCTGTACTTCTTTTGTCTGGATTCCCAGATAATCCTCTTCGGCAGGATTCGTAACAATACGAACCTGATTTAATTCGTTTGTCTTTGCATCGTACTCATATGCATACATACGCGGTGCACTGGTATCATTTTCCTCTACTTCTTCGTCCGAATCTTCATCCTCCGAAGTGTCACCGGCAACCGGTGCCACACTAAACTGTGCCACCCACAGATAACCGTCCTTTTTATTGTAGGAAATCGTCGATGGTTTTGTTGGAATCTGATGCAGTTCCAATTTACCGGATGATGTATATTCTTTTTTGCCTGTCGCATATTTCACCAAATCCGACAATGTAATACGCTCAAGTGAATACATTCCTGTCGTTTTATCTTTGTTTGAGTGACAGACCCAGATGTTTTTATTTTTCTCATCGTAAGTAATTCCACCCACGTGGCTCTTCTGGTCTTTTAAAACTAGCGTCTTTAAAAATTCGCCCGTCTTGTTGTTGTAAACGAAAATGCAGCTATTGTGCAAATCATCCATACAGTATGCCGTCGTAAGCATATAATTTCCTGCCATGCAGACACCCTGCGGACAGAGATTGTTACACTGAATATAATTTTTTGTCCAGTCCTCATCTGCTGTCGGTGCAAGACCCGGCATCTGGTACTTGTCCACAATCGTCCATTTTAAATCTGTCAGTTTTTTATAATTAGCAAATCCCGGAGACAGTGGACTCTTCGACGGATAGCTGTATTTATTAATACTGTCATAGGTACTGAAAACACGTACCGGTTTTTTGTTAATCGTAACGGTAACGGAAGTCGAAGCTGCCTTATAGTTTGCCGTTGCTGGCACACTCATGGTTACCTTTGTCGAAACTTTCTTAATCGTATCTTTTGTCTGCTTGGACAATGTTTTACATGTCTTATCAAAGGTTTTAACAATCGTAACCTTGCCGGCTTTCGTGACTTTGATCACACCAGTTGTCGCGCAGGCATATGTTACCGTTCCACCGCCTTTCGATGGTTTAGCTACAATCGAAAATGAACCATCTCCTTCAACGGCTGAATATGCTGCTTTGTCCGGTACTAGCAAACGACTTGCTTTTTTTATCTTAAAAGTTTTGCTTTTGCTGCCCTTATATTTGGCTTTTTTCCCTTTTTTAGCCTTCTTAGCTTTAATTGTAACTTTCGCCGTTCCGGCATTTTTATTTTTTGTATACTTGACCGTATAATCCCTGTTTTTTTTCAGTTTTTTCTTACCAAGTTTTACGGTAACAGCTGGTTTTTTGGCTTTTCCATTATATGTATAACTGCTCTTTGCCAAAGTAATTTTTGCTTTTTTCAATGACTTTGGCTTCGTCTTTTTCTTTGCCTGAACATTCATCCCACCAATTAATACAGTGGAAAAAAGTAACAGCGCTAACAATAGTATTCTTTTTTTACACTTCATATTTTACGCTTCCTTCCTAAAAAAATGTAACTGTCCTTTACCGAACAGTTACATTTAATCATGCAATCGTGGCAAAACATAGGCATCCTTACTTCAAATTTACCCACATCGTCGGACGTATGCAGGCACCATTTTCGTCCACCGGGAAACCATAGGTAATAATATCCCCCAGTGCAGAAACATACGTCGTTGCCGTGGCATCTTTGCCCGGTGTACGCAGTCGCATTGTCTTTGCCTTTGCTTTCAGTTTCTTCTTATACTTGGTAAACTCCGGCTCATTCATCAAAAATACTTTATCTTGCGTATTCTTGCCACCGTCCGTCCCAAACTCTTCGTTTGCAACATTTTCAACATTTGTAGTCAAAATCATCGCCAATTCCTCCGGTGTAAATTTACCATCCTCAAGGAATTCACCATTCAGATACTTTCGCAGCGCACAACTCTCCCATGTAACCTTTTCTGATTTATCATGGTATGGATGTTTATTATCTGCCATATATTTTGTAAGCAGAGCTTTACCATCTGTACGCTCCAAAACCATCCAGTCACAAGTTCCAAACTTCACAACACCACCAATTTTCACTTTTTCAATGGCTTTTTTCTCAAGCAAAACAATCTGATTTTTACAATCTTTATAATCGCCCAGTTTTTCGTATGTGGACGATGCCCATTTATCAAAACCAACTTTTGCAGAAAGTCCGGCTAACTGATAACGGGTTGCCGGAACATTATAGCAGACAATCATTGCAACAATAACCACAAGCACAACCCATTTTGCAATTCCTTTTTTCTTGTTGTCGTCTTCTTCCTGTTTCTTCACTGTTGTCGTAACAGTTCGTGAAATCACTTCTCTCTCCGCCGGCAATTTCTTTTCCCATTCTTTTGCAAGAGCAGCACATTCTTCACTTAACGCAGCACACTCTTCACATCCTTCAAACGGAGTCTCTTTACCTAACTCATCCATCTGTGCGAAATCTTTTGTAAGACGCACGTAGATACGATAAACATCTTCATCTACTAAAAGGCATCTTGTCGCTCTCTTTAACGTCTTTAACTGGACAAACCGTTCCGCCGGCGTCAGTTCAATGACCTCTTTTTTCTTTTTCTTCTTATCTCCCTTTGCCATGCACTGGAATCCTCCTTTGTCTCTTATGCGGACTGTATTGGTAGTATAACATAGATTGTGTCTAATTATCAACTTTTTGACATCTTTTGTTCGTCATACGAAAAAGAAGAAACTATCATTCGCATGAACATTACTGTTTCCCGATTTGTAGTTTCTTCTTTTCTTGTTCCAATATTTATTCACAAAGAATTATTTTTTCTTCTTTGAATAAGTGACTGCTTTCTGCTCTTTTTCTCCTTTTCCGGAAAGAACATACCACAATGGTGATGCTACACATACTGATGAATAACATCCGGAAATAATACCTACAATCAACGGAATTGCAAACTGGCGTACGGAATCTACACCGAATACTGCCAATACAAATACCATGATAAAGGTAGTTACCGAAGTATTAATGGAACGAGACAATGTCTCTGTAATACTCTTGTTAATAATTTCTGCAAGGCTTGTTCTTGACGTAGCCTTCGCTTTATTCTCACGAATACGGTCAAATACTACGATGGTATCGTTGATGGAGTATCCGACAATCGTAAGCATACATGCAATAAAGGTACTTCCGACCGGAATAAATGCGCTTGCCACTACATAAACAGTCAGCACAGCAATTACATCATGAACAAGTGCCAAAACAGCACTGATACCGGTTGAAAGTTTACGGAAGCGAATCCAGATATAAAGCAGCATACAAAGTGTCGCAATCAGAGTTGCTACGGCTGCATCCACTTTCATTTCATCACTGACAGAACCACTGATGAACTCGGACTCAATTTTGGTAGATTCATCCACGCCAAATGTTTTCGCCATCGTTGCTTTCAATTCTTCCGACTTCTGCTCACTGAGTTCCTCAGTACGAACAACAATCTTTGTATTATCAGCAACCGAAATTTCAACACTCTTACCGCTTCCAATAACAGATTTTGCAGTATCTTCTGCTTTCTGTTTATCTTCATCGGTTACAGTCTTAGATAAGTCAACAGATGTTGAGTTACCACCGGCAAAATCTAAACTATAGTTAAATAATGGACCACCGGAAGCAGCACGGACAACAAGTCCTGCCACACAGATTACAACAACAGCTCCGGAAATAACAACATATTTCTTCCAGTTACCAATAAAGTTAATTGTCTTACGCTCTTTCTGAATACCATACATTGAAGTATTTGTCATACCCAGTGCACAGAATGCTTTCATCAAAAGTTTTGTAATAAACAAAGCAGTAAACATAGACAACACAATACCAATACCAAGTGTCATCGCAAAACCTTTTACCGTACCGGAACCCTTGAGATACAGTACCAAAGCAGCAATCAAAGTTGTTACGTTACCATCGATAATGGCGGACATCGCTTTGGAAAATCCATTATCAATCGCAGACGCTACCGTCTTACCTGTTGCCAATTCCTCGCGGATACGTGTAAATATAATACAGTTTGCATCCACCGCCATACCAATACTCAGGATAATACCCGCAATACCGGGCAGGGTCAATGTTACATTCAAACCATTCAGTGCAAGCAGCATAGCACCTACATAGAAAATCAATGCAATGCTGGCTGCCACACCGGAGATGCGGTACATAACAATCATGAAAATGATTACGAGAATCAAACCAACCACGCCGGCAAACAAACTGGATTTCAATGCCTGACTTCCCAGTGTTGCTCCTACTACGTTACCATGAATGTTCTCAAGTTCCAATGGAAGAGCACCGATACGTACGGTAGAAGCAAGCTGCTCTGCGGACTCAGAAGTAAAGCTTCCCGAAATCCAGCACTCACCGCCGGAAATCTCTTCTTTCAGGTTTGGTGCAGAAACTAACTTCTCATCGTATACGATAGCAAGCTGCTCACCAACATGCTCTCCGGTAATCTTAGCAAATTTCTTAATTCCTTTGCCTGCGAACTTAATAGAAACACCATATTCAGTCTTTCCGGTGCCTTCCTGCTGTCTGCTGCCGGAAGTTGCCTCACCAATCATGTCACCGGTCAAAAGGACTTTCGATTTGTCGTAAACGACTTTATCACCTTCGTTTGGTGTGCCGCCTTTTTCAGTCTTCAGATCTGAATACAAAATGAAATAAAGCGCTCCAGCTTTACCAAGTTCCTTCAAAACCTCTTCTGAATCACTGGCACCCGGAATATCGATTGTGACACGGTCACTACCTTCCTGATATACTGCAGCTTCCGTGCTCTCTAATGTTTCCACACGTTTCTGCATCTTGTAAATCGTGTCTGCCATGTCTTTATCGGTTGGCTGTTCACCGGTTCTCTTACCGGTACTATCAGTCTTGTAAGCCTGATATGTGACACTCACGCCACCTTCCAAATCCAATCCAAGACGAATGTTCTTTGCGCTTCCTCGGTGTGCGCCACCAATTCCCCTTGCTGCTACAAACGCAAACGCTGCAATCAGCACAAGAACCAGTAAGACCTGTAAAACGCCCTTTACTTTACTGTTCATGTTACTTATCTCCTTTACTATAAATCCTTACCAGGGTCTCTTACTGTAAAAATCCCCCTTATCGAGCACTGCTCGAGATTAGATTATATCACAAAACAATTGGTTCTTCAAGTATAAAACGAAAGCGGCTCGCGCCCTCTTCTCTTTGCTCCAAGCCCTGCTCCATTCGCCCTAGCGGGCTCATGGACGGCTCGCGCCCTCTTCTCTTTGCTCCAAGCCTTGCCCCATTCGCCCTAGCGGGCTCATGGACGGCTCGCGCCCTCTTCTCTTTGCTCCAAGCCCTGCTCCATTCGCCCTAGCGGGCTCATGGACGGCTCGCGCCCTCTTCTCTTTGCTCCAAGCCTTGCCCCATTCGCCCTAGCGGGCTCATGGACGGCTCGCGCCCTCTTCTCTTTGCTCCAAGCCCTGCTCCATTCGCCCTAGCGGGCTCATGGACGGCTCGCGCCCTCTTCTCTTTGCTCCAAGCCTTGCCCCATTCGCCCTAGCGGGCTCATGGACGGCTCGCGCCGTATATAAAAATAAAAACAGCCATTCATTTGTGAGTGAACTCACAATGAATGGCTGCTTCTATTTTTATGCATGGCTTGGAGCTTAGCCAAAGTATCTCTTTAACAATCCCTCGAATGCTTTGCCATGTCTTGCTTCGTCTTTTGCCATCTCATGAACAGTGTCATGGATAGCGTCTAAGTCTGCTGCTTTGGCACGTTTTGCAAGGTCGAATTTACCCGCTGTTGCACCATTTTCAGCGTCAACACGCATCTGCAGGTTTTTCTTTGTGGAATCAGTTACTACTTCACCAAGAAGTTCTGCAAATTTTGCAGCATGCTCTGCTTCTTCCCAAGCTGCTTTTTCATAGTAAAGGCCTACTTCGGGATAGCCTTCACGGTGTGCTACTCTTGCCATAGCAAGATACATTCCTACTTCTGAACATTCTCCTTCAAAATTCGCGCGAAGGTCAGCTACGATGTCTTCGCTGACACCCTTAGCAACTCCTACTACATGTTCTGCTGCCCATTCTCTTTCGCCAGTCTGCTCTTTGAATTTTTCTGCCGGTGCCTTGCAAACCGGGCACTGCTCTGGTGCACTGTCTCCTTCGTGAACATATCCACATACGCTGCATACAAATTTCTTCATACTAATACACTCTCCTTTTGATAAATTAGTTTAACCACTTTTGTGATTTATAAACATTTTTTACAGATGCCGTAAAAATAGATTTCATGTCCTTCTATTTTTCCGGGAAACTCGTCATCCATCTTGGTATCCAATTCAAAATCCCAGTCGGCTTCCAAATCGATTACCTGTCTGCAACGACGACAAATAAAGTGATTGTGTGGGGTGGTCGTTGCATCAAAATGCTCTACCCCGTCACCACAGTTCAATCGCAAAATCTCACCACAGTCTGCTAATAAGTTTAAATTTCGGTATACCGTTCCTAAACTTATCTTAGGAAATTCTTCTCTGATTTTCTGATATACCTGCTCCGCAGTCGGATGAGACTTTGTTGAACGCAGATAGACTAACACAGCTTCCCGCTGCCTGCTATACTTGAGTCCAGCCATATCTCACGCTCCTTTTTGATAATAGTAACTGTTACTGTTATTACTATATATCATTTATCTTTGCTTGTCAATACTTTTTCTCAATAAATTTTATTTTTTTCACATTCGACATTTTTCTACATAATATATAGTAAAAACAAAAAAAGGAGTTTCTATGAATCTTTCAAAGAAACCATTAGCAATGGCATATGTCCCATGGCAGACTTTTGAAAATGTCATGGAGGGCGAATGTGCCTTAAGACACGGCACCATTTTCGAAGATTTAGTTTTTCCATTTGTTGGTGCACAGGCTGCCTGCCAGGCAGACCGCAGTCAAAACCACTCCCATTCCGGTTCCTGTGGCTGCCATAACCGACAGCCCTATATGCAAAACAACTCCTGTGGAAGGCGAGGTGTTTATTGATGAATCAAAACAGACATTCAAAGCATCAGAAAATGACCGCTGTACGTGAGGCCGGATTCTGCATGATTGACGCCGGTATGTATCTGGATACTCATCCTTGCGATGGCAAGGCAATGGATTATTTCAACCGTTACCAGCAGATGTACAAAGAAGCCGTCTGCGATTACGAAAAACACTGCGGACCGTTATTTTTAACCGGTATTGATACAAACGATGGCTGGACCTGGACCGATGAACCGTGGCCATGGGAAGGGGGGTGCAGCTGATGTGGACGTATGAACGACGACTGGAATACCCAGTCAATATCAAAACGCCAAATGCAAAATTGGCAAAAGTAATAATCAGTCAGCTGGGTGGACCCGATGGAGAATTAGGCGCTGCCATGCGTTACCTTTCCCAGCGCTATTCCAACACAAACCGAAAAGTAGCCGGTGTGCTTACGGATATCGGTACCGAGGAACTCGCTCACATGGAAATGATTTGTGCCATTGTTCACCAGCTCACGAAAAACTTAAACGCAAAAGAATTGGAAGAACAGGGATTTGCCCCTTATTATATCGACCACACCATCGGCATCTGGCCACAGGCTGCATCCGGTGAGCCTTGGAGCGCAACCAGCATTCAGTCAACCGGTGACCCGCTTGCCGATATGCATGAAGATATGGCGGCAGAGCAGAAGGCTCGACTGACCTATGATAACATTCTGCGTCTTGTAAAAGACCCGGATGTCTGCGATCCGATTCGCTTCCTGCGTGAACGCGAACTGGTGCACTACCAGCGCTTTGGCGAAAGCCTTCGTCTGCTGCAGGATGATTTGAACAAGAAAAACTTCTATGCGTACAACCCGGATTTCGACAAACAGTTCTGCAAATAGATTTCTGCATTTTTTAAAAGGGCAGTTCACATACTTGTGAACTGCCCTTCTCTTCTTATTTTCAGTGTGGATAGTTTTTACCTTGCTCCATGCACCATAATAATTTTTACCATTATTGGTTACATACCCGCGAACTCTTAAATAATATTTCTTCGCCAGCCTGTTCATCGTAGTAGCAGTCGAATAAGAACTGCGGATGGATTTTGCCTTTTTGAACTTTTTGCTGGTTGCATATTGGTACTGATAAATAGCACCTTTATTCTTTCATCTTTATGCCTCCTTATATTTTTCATAAGCCACCTTAAGTCCGGATAAATCGTTTCTGTTTTTTATCGAATCCGATGAAATCGTCTTTATTCCTTTTGGACGGTACTTATCTTTATTTGTCTCCTCCGCATCACACGTGTACGATTTTTCTTTTGTGACAAGCTTACCGTTTTTTATCGCACAGGCAGTCATATCGCCCTCATATTGTGCCGGTATTTCACCCATATTCACAATACCGCTTTCGATAATCAAACCTTTTTTTCCCGGCCGGTAATAAAATTCAGTCCGTGCCGTCAACTCGTCTACCTCCCCCGCCGCATATGCACCCTTTTCTTCGGAGTAAGAATAAAAACGGGCAAGATAACCATACTTTCCGGTTCCAAAATTAATTCCTAAACACGTTACAATCAGTTCCGGAATGTTGTCACCATTTACATCATAAAGAAAATAGCTGTAATCGGATACATATCCTGTTTTTCCGTTTTCGGTATAGCCCTTCACTTTCAATTTCTTACTTAGTATTTTTCGATAGGCATCCCGCCATCTATCCGCTATCGGAACCGGCGTCTGTGTCGGTTCCGGTGTCGCTGTCGGAGTCTCTGTGGCAGTTGCTTGGACTTGCTGCTCCGGAGCTGGCGTCGGTGCCGTCCGTTTTTCCTGCAACGCATTTGCCCCAAGGAAAATACCGGTTCCTATACTACCAATTGCAGCCAAACCGGCAACTGTCATCGTAACTTTTCCTGCAACAGTCTTTAAAAAACCTTTGGAAGCTTGTTTTGCAATCTTTGCTCCCTGATTCATTACCGACGCAGCCGATGGAATCGCAAAGCCAGCGTTTTGTAAAAATGCCTCCTCTTCTTTGCGAAGCAGGAAAAGAAGAAGCGGAAGTGGTGCCATACTGTAGAGTTTGTAGCCTTTTTTCTGCAATTCCTCGGATTTCTTTTTAATTGCCTTGCGCCCATAATTCAAACGGGATTTCACGGTATTTTCCGAACATTCCATTGCCTCCGCAATTTCACGAATACTCGCACCCTCAAAATGAAACATCAAAATACACATTCTCTGGTCATCCGGCAGTGTATCTAACATTTCATGAACCATTTCCTGCGTTTCTTTTTCTGTGTAAGCAATTTCCGGCTGGCGGCTCGCATCGGTATCCATAATATTTAATTCCATTGCTTCACCTTCTTCATTTACACCTTCTAGGTCGGAGAAGAACAGCATTTTCTTTTTCTGAAGCGCATTTTTCGCCGTATTTGCAACAATCATTCCAAACCAATTCGGAAATTTCTGATAGTCCTGCAAGGTATTTAATTTTGTAAATGCCTGCACATAGGCATCCTGTAAAACATCCTGCGCATCCATGTCATTTCCCATATATTTTTTCGCAATGAAAAACTTTTTCTGATAGGTACTCTGATATAAAAAGTCATATCCTTCCTGATTTCCTGCCAGCGCACTTGCCACCGCTTCTGCATACTGTTCCATTTTTCTCATTTCCTCCTTACTCTTCTGCATATGTTCTTCGAATTACTACATTAAAGATATCTTTTCCATAACTTTTTGGGCTTACTTCCCAATCAAATCCATCGGTTCCCACTTTTGTTTTCCACAATAAACATCTTGCGTAAGAGCTTGCCGGAACCCCCTGCCAGTATTTTTTGCCGTTTTTGTCAACAGCGGCGATGCAAAGCCATTCATGGTTCTCCTTTGGATTGCTCGCCAATCCTGCTTTAACGCCAATCACTTCGCAAATTTCATACAAGCGTTCGGACGATTCCCCGCAGACACCTTTATAAGTTCCCTGATAAATTGCCTTATATCGGTTTTTCACACCGCCTTCGCCATGAACCGGTCTGCCCTTTGAATCTTTATTATACTTCATATTCATGTCGCAGTACGTTTCTAAAATAAGGGCAATTTTCTGTGACTTCGTCGCCTTTTTAATAATGTCATCCACGGTACACTCGCCGCCAAAGTTTTCTAACGCAGTCCATTCATAAGTATATTTCTTATTTACTGTACGTTTCAGCATGTTCTTATATGCGCGCGGATTGCTTTTTAAATGTTCAAAATAATCCTTTTTTCCTGTTTGATAACACTGTTCATATTCACGGGCAATAATCCGAAGTCCTTCATCCGGGTTCTTCACAAGCGGGCGAAGTTTTTTGGCAATCTTCTCCAAATATGGATTTACGGTTTTTACAATAAATTTCTGCTTTTTGCCATTCGTATACGTTACCATAATATCCTCTTCATCAAGTCCCGTATTGCCACTGGCCTTTCCGGGCGTAAACTTGATTTTTTTACTGGAAATTTTCTTTCCTTTTGCCACACCTTTCAGTGTCTGATTCACGCCTACAACCTTTTTGATTTTCTTTGTCGTCTTTACTATTTTGGTTTCCTTTGTCTGAAGAAAAACCTTTTTAGTCCTATAATAGGTAACCTTCTTTGCCTCGCTGCGCGTCGGAATCATCCCCGCCATAATCATCGCAGCCATTAGTAAAGCCACAAAACCTCTCATTTTCGTTTTCATTTTCATCCTTCCTTTCTGTGTCTTTTACCTATAAGACAAGTGAAGTTTGAAAAAAGTTTTATATTTTTGAAATAAAATTTAAATATTCAATTTTTCCCCACGAATAAGAGTATACATAAGAAAAAACTATAATTCAATAAGAACCAATTATATTCCTATCTCCTTATAGTTTTTCCAAAAGAATCATTATTTCGTTTTAATCTGCCTTACGAATTACTAAAGCATCATTTTCCACATCCAGAGAAAGCACATCTCCTACTGCCACTTCATCCGCAAGCATCTTCTTCGCCAGCAGAGTTTCGACATTTTTCTGCAAATACCGCTTCAACGGTCTCGCACCATAAACCGGATCGTATGCTTTTTCCACAATATAATCAAGCGCCCTATCTGTAACGGTAAGAGAGATTTCTTTATCCTCAATTCTGCGGTTAATATCCTTGACAAGCAAATCAATGATGCCTCGGATATCGCTTTTTGAAAGAGGCTTAAACATAACAATCTCATCCAGACGGTTCAAAAACTCCGGTCGGAAATGATTTTTCAACTGCGACATCACAAGTTCCTCTGCCTCAGAAGAAATGTTTCCATTGTCATCAATGCCATCCAGCAAAAATTCTGCGCCAAGGTTTGACGTCATAATCAAAATGGTGTTTTTGAAATCCACCGTACGGCCCTGTGAATCCGTGATTCGTCCATCATCCAGCACTTGCAGCAAAACATTAAACACATCAGGATGTGCCTTTTCAATCTCATCAAAAAGGACAACTGAATATGGTCTGCGGCGCACGGCCTCGGTCAACTGCCCGCCCTCTTCATAACCAACATATCCCGGAGGCGCTCCAATCAGACGGGACACGGAATATTTCTCCATATATTCACTCATGTCAATACGAACCATATTGGCTTCATTATCAAACAAACACTCGGCAAGGCTCTTTGCCAGCTCGGTTTTACCAACACCGGTAGGTCCCATAAAGAGAAATGAACCAATCGGCTTAGTCGGGTCTTTAATGCCTGCTTTGGAACGAATAATCGCATCTGCCACTTTTGTCACACCATCATCCTGTCCAATCACTCTCTTATGAAGTTCATCATCCAGATGCAGTGTCTTATTTCTCTCCGACTCTGTTAATTTAGCAACCGGGATTCCTGTCCAGCGAGAAATAATCTGAGCAATTTCTTCGTCCGAAACGCTTTCGTGTACCATTTGCTGGTCACTTGTTTTAGCCGCATTTTCCGCCTCGTCCATCAACTGCTGCAAACGTGGCAGCTCGCCATATTCAAGTTCCGATGCACGCTCCAAATCACCGCTGTTTTTCGCCATCTCAATCTGATTATTCGTATTTTCTATCTCCGTTTTCAATTGATGGATTTTATCAACGGCTGCTTTCTCATTGTCCCAGCGTGCCTTTTTAACCGAAAAGTCTTCCTGTAGTTCACTTAACTCTTTCTGCAGTTCGGTAAGACGTCCCTTACTCAAGTTATCAGTTTCTTTTTTCAGCGCCGCTTCCTCAATCTGCAGCTGCATAATCTTTCGTTGGGTCTCATCGAGTTCCGTCGGCAGCGAGTCAAGTTCTGTCTTAATCAGTGCACACGCCTCATCTACCAAATCAATTGCTTTATCCGGCAGGAAACGGTCCGTGATGTAACGGTCTGCCAGTGTTGCCGCTGTCACAAGTGCACCATCAGTAATTTTTACTCCATGGAAAATTTCATAGCGGTCTTTCAATCCACGCAAAATTGAAATCGTATCTTCTACCGTCGGTTCTTCCACCATTACCGGCTGGAAACGACGTTCCAAAGCTGCATCTTTTTCAATATACATACGGTACTCATCCAATGTTGTCGCACCGATACAGTGCAGCTCGCCACGTGCCAACATTGGCTTTAACAAGTTGCCGGCATCCATTGCACCATCTGTCTTTCCGGCACCGACAATTGTATGAAGTTCGTCGATAAACAAAATAATCTGTCCATCGCTTTCCTTCACTTCCTCAAGCACCGCCTTCAGACGTTCCTCAAACTCACCACGGTACTTCGCACCGGCTACCAAAGCACCCATATCCAGCGCAAATACCTGTTTATTTTTCAAGCCTTCCGGCACATCGCCGCGCACAATACGCTGTGCTAATCCCTCAACTACGGCAGTTTTACCAACACCCGGTTCACCAATCAGAACGGGATTATTTTTCGTCTTTCGCGACAAAATACGAATCATGTTACGGATTTCTTCATCTCGTCCAATTACCGGGTCTAATTTCTGATCCTTTGCCTGCTCCACCAAATCCGTTCCATACTTAGACAAACTCTCGTAAACTGCCTCCGGATTATCTGTCGTCACCTTCTGATTGCCACGCACCTGAGAAAGAGCCTGCAAAAATCTTTCCCTGTCAATGTTAAATTCCTTAAATAACTTCTTTATCTCCGGTGATGCTTTACGAAGCATGCTTAAGAACAAATGCTCCACGGAAATGTATTCATCACCCATTGCCTTTGCTTCGTTTTCGGCATAAATCAGAACTTTATTCAAATCATTGCCAACGTAAATCTGACCGCCTTCTACTTTTGGTCGTTTATTAATCAAGCCTTCCACCTGCGCCTGGAAAACGACCGGGTCAATGTCCATCTTCTTTAACAGACTGACAATCAAGCTGTCATCGACCGTCAGCATATTGTATAACAAATGCTCCTGCGCCAGCTCCTGATTTCCAAAATCGTACGCCGTCTTTTCAAGATTATTTACAATCTCCATTGATTTCTGTGTAAATTTACTAATGTTCATGTCGTTCACTCCCTTCAGTTTCAGTGAAATACAATCTCTTGTATGTTCTATCATATCTATAACACAGTTATAATATAGCACTCGTTGTTAGCACTGTCAAGAGGTGAGTGCTAATTTTTTCAAAAATTTTTATTCGCTGCGTAAAACAGCAAACGCCACCCCAAACAAAACCCAAAATACCGGTGCCACGCAGATGGATGAGTCATTGGCAAGCCCCGCCACAAAATATCCGCTGACTCCACACAGAAATGCCAAAGAAATTTTCTGACTATGATTCCATTTTCCTTTTTTGAAACATTTACGGATGGTTCTGCCAAAAAGCAGCAGATACAACGCTAAAAATGCAAGCAGCGCAGGCAGTCCATCCTGAACCCAAATCTGCAAGTACATATTATGTGGCTTTGTAACAATCTGTTCATTGAAACCACAATTCACTTTTCCTACATAATCATCATTCGGAAATGCATACGCAAAATTATCCTGACCTACCCCAAGAAGTAATGCACGCTTCAACAACGGAAATGTGCGCGACCAGATATAGCCACGGTTTGACGCAAAATCATAATGTCCTTCCATACCAAAAGATTCCACATAGTGAAGCATATCCGGCTTCCCAACTCCGTTAATGTAACGCAGCCCCACACCAAGCATAGCAAAATCCCACGAATATTTATCATCCACCGTAAGACGCAATACATCAAAATAAGTTTTCTGTTCTTGATACGTAATTTGACGCTTAGTCGCCTCAAACAAAAGTCCCTGATACGCATCCCCTTTTAACTTAACACCACTGAAGGAATCGCCTGTCATTTCAATCTTTTTTCCATTCTCATTCAAAGCCTCAAATTCGTAAACCGTTGCATCGGCATCCCACCGAAGTGTAATCATTTTTCCTGAATGCAATGTAATTTTCACACTCGTGCCATCTGAAATCATAGAAGAAATATGGCTGCTGCACGGCTCTCCATTTCCCTTTATGACAGAGCAAAAGAATGTCGGATTTTTCCACAAAAACAAAGCTACCAGTCCGACTGCCACAACAAATACGCCACAAAGAATCTTCCTATTTTTATGGATATCCGAAAACAAAAACAACACCGCCACGCATACTGCCGCACCTACACCAACCATCCCGGCAAGCGAACCGGAACCCTTTAGCATAATAAGCTGGCACACAGCGGACGCCGCCGCCACAATTTTATATCTGTTTTTTTCATCCTGTACCGCCTCATAAATGGTAAGCGGAAGCACAAGTGCCACATAGGCCCCAACATAATTAGGATTGTAAAGTGTTGCATAAGAAACCCCTTTTCCAAAACTTGCCGTAATTCCATTAAACTTCTTAGGCAGCGTATGCATAAACATGGTAAAAAATGGCGTTGTGACATCATTTGCCAGATAATCCACACCAAAAGCCTGTAACGCCCCTAAAACAGAAAGAATCAGCGACCCAATTAATAGCGCATGTACAATCACTTGAATTTTATTTTCACTCGATAAAAGAAAATAAGCAAGACAAAAAAGAGCAACATAAGCAGTCACCACAAGTATCCCTTCCATTTGCTCAAATCCACCGAATAACGCATCTATTTTTTCATCCGCAAGCAATGCCGATATTGCGGTAACACCCCAAAATACTGCCAGTAAAATCAAAACAATTTTCTGATTTTTAGTCGTCCACACCGCTTTTGCCTGCACCCGCATCCACTGCGCAGCACAAAACAAAATAATAATCACAGCTCCTAAAAGAATCAGTGCTCCCCGCTTAAAGCCAAGAAAAAAATCAACAAATGAACCGCCGGACGCCCATGTATATTTCCCAATTCCCGATGAATACGCTGTCATCATTGTCAATAAGGGAACAACTGCCACGGCAAGAACCAGTGGCAGCATATAAAAATCAAATGAAGTTTTCTTTGACTGTTCCATCCTTTATACCTCTTCTTCTTTGGTCGAATCCGTAACGCCTGCCACAATCGCAGCTACCGCAGCAACCACAACAATCACTGCTACAATGGCAATCGCCGTAAATACACCAAGTGCTACTAATGCTCCCATACTCTCATCGTCCTTTCTCTCTTTATTTCCAACATCATTTGTAATAAGTATAACACTATCTTTCCCATTTTGCACGAATAAATTTGACAAGCCTATCTCTTGTCTGTTATAATTTCACTTGTTTGCGGATATGGCGGAATTGGCAGACGCGCTAGATTTAGGTTCTAGTGGGGAATCCCGTGCAGGTTCAAGTCCTGTTATCCGCACGAAAACTAAGAGAAGTGCATAGCGGGGTGTGGGCGGCTGACGCGAGTTTGCTCGCAGGCAGACGCATCACAATCCGCGTATATACGGCGATAGCCGTGGGACAAGCGTTTCGGAGAAACGCTTGTATGCACTTCAATTCCAAGGCTGAAAACATTCTATTTTATGAGTGTTTTTCAGCCTTTTTCTTTCTGAAAAACTGCAAAAATTCCGTTTGTTCTAATCAAAATTCTAACAAATTTTCATTTTTTACGATTCTCGTATAAATCTATCTGATTTCTGTTTTCTGGAAAGGTGGAAATTCAAATGAATCTGCCTTGGCACCACACGTTTCTTTCTCTCCACCTATCTGCCACATTTACCATCCGACTTCCTTCAGATTCCACCTCACGATGGCCCCCTTGTCTTTGGCTGTATCCTTCCCACTACTAGGGCGGATTAGGGACTTTCACCCATTAGAAACGTGCGCCGCAAGGCGCACAATAAAAAAACTGCCGGCAAGACAATCTTGCCGGCAGAAATGGTATCATTTTATTTTACTTTGTAATAATCAAAATCAACATATCCACCAGCTTCTTTTGTTGCATAATTTACAAGCCAGCTTCTTGTTCCCATAAATGTTGTCGCAGTATCAAATCCAAGTGAGAATGTTTCGCCTATGCTCTTCCAATTCTCTCCATCTAAACTATAGAAGAAGTTTGCTTTATCTGCTCTTGTCTTGCCTGTATTAAAGGCATACTCAATCTTAAGATATACTGGTGCGTTTCCTTCGATCTTTTCTTCAGAAACAGCATTTTCTTTTATCTTATCCTCTTTCTTCGCCTTTGCACCACTATTCGTATCACTATTGCAACCCTGGAATACGTAACGGTTACCATTTTCATCGCATTTTACACCAACCATTCCATAGTGTGCACTGATTGCAGCAAGACCTGCATAATCACCCGGTTTCATATTTTCTGTCAAAACGCATGTCTCTGATGTAAAGTTAGGCCCTACCGTTCTTTGTGTCAGAGAGTTTCTTGCAAACCAGATATTCCCTGCTACCTTACCGTTTTTAATTCGATAATAACCAGGATTTTCTGTTACTGACCAGTTGGCGTCATCCGGATTATGGTTCCACTGCCATACTTTCTTTAGGCTGTCACCTTCCTTAAAATCCGGATAGGAGAAATCATCATCACCAACAATGTAACTTTCCTTATCACTCTTATTCAACTGGATAGTAAGTGGATTCTTAACCTTCTGGCTTGTTCCAAGACAATTTACAAAGTTTCCTTTATCATCATAGTAACCCATCATCGGCCAGTCTGGATAATACTTGTTATTCTTTGTATCAACATAATCCCAGTTTACAGCAAGTATAGACGGAACACGACCAAGACCATCATGATCCTGGAAAAGGAATCCATACCAGTCACCATAGATCGTGTCCACAATACCACCCTGTGCGATACCGGTTCCATACTCATATGTAGAGCCTTCAAAGATCAATTGAGCTTCCCAGTCTGACGCCTTACTATCATACAATTTTTTACTTCTATAGCATACTTCTCTACGGAACCAGCTTCCATAAGAACCAATGATCATAAGGTAATAGTAATCACCAATCTTATAAGCATGAGCACCTTCCCATAAAGACCACTTGAATCCGCCCAATGTCTTATTAAACAGCGCTCTTGAACTGCCTTCTTTTACAACTTTTCCAATTCCACCTTCTGCCGATGATTCTTTTAAAGAAATCTTCTGAATGTTATTTCCACTGTAGATAACATACATTCCGTCACCGTCAAAGATCAATGCCGGGTCATGGAAACTTGTCTGTATGTAATATGCTTTCCACGTACCATTCTCGATATCCGGTGTCGTGTAACAATAAAAACCATCATTGTTAACATTGTAGATTACATAGAAAAGTTTTGTTTTTTCATTGTATTTTAATGATGCTGCCCAGGAACCATTCTTATATGTCTGCTGTCCGTTCTCAAGATTAAATAAATCCTTGTCCGGGAAACGGTTACATGCATAGTTTACAATTTCCCAATGAACAAGATCTGTCGACTTCATAACAGGGACACCAGGAACAAGGTTCATCGTTGTACTTACCATGTAGTAGTTCTGACCAACACGAATTATATCCAGATCCGGCACATCGGATGCAATACCCGGATAGTCCGCTACAGTAAGATTGTTCTTATCTAATTCCGGCATACCAGGCGCCAATGTTGGACGTGGTGCAGGAGATCTCGTTACGATCGGTGTTGGTGCTGCCGGCTCCGTTGTGGCTGGCGTTGCTGATGCTGTCGGCTCAACCGGTGCTGTTGCAGACGGTGTCGCTGTAGGTGTTGCCTTGTTTACCGTTTCTGGTGTTGGCGTTGCTACATTCTTCTTTTTCATGCCAGTTACCGTAACTTTAACCTTTCCCAATGTTCTTTTCTTCTTTTTACCTTTTTTCTTTTTACCTTTTTTCAAAACTTCTTTTACTGTTATAGTCGCTTTTCCGGCTTTTATTCCGGTAACCTTCCCTTTTGATGTTACTTTTGCCACTTGTTTGTTACTGCTGGTAAAAGAATAAGAATGTTTCTTAGTTTTATTCTTGATCAATATACTCTTTTTCTTTCCAACCTTAACAGAAATCTTCTTGGTCTTAAGAGAAGCCTTAGCCTTTGCTTCTACATCACTTCCGGCGCTGGATAGTGTTGTGATACAAAGAGCCAAAACCATAAGGCCTGCGATTACTTTTCTACTTGCCATTTGCATAATTACCTCCTTCTAAATTGATTAAAATAATATTTTAATTATAGCCCTATCTGTAAGATTATTCTATGATATATTTGGTACTTAAATTGAATTTTCTAGTATCTGTTTTCCTTTATAACAAAAAAATCCACAGGTAACATTCCTGTGGTTGAAGAACTTCCGTCCTTCGCCTTTTCTTCTTCTGTTACCTCTTTTCAGTACCTTTGTAGACAATATTAACGCATATTTGATAGAAGCACCCGATATTTTTATCGAAAATAGAAAAAAAACCATTAGTAGTGTTTCGAATGTAGTTTTTGGGAGTATGCCGAATGATGGAGGAATTTTAAGTGACTATTCTTTTGAAAACAAAGAAGAAATAGTTAAGAAATATCCTCTTGCAAGAAGCATGTTTAAACCATTTATTGGAGCAAAAGAATTCTTACATAATAAAGAAAGGTATTGTCTTTGGTTAAAGGATATTTCACCTAACGAAGTCAAAAAAGTTCCACCCGTTATGGATGCGGTCTTGAAAGTGAAATTGCTTCGTGAAAATAGTAATCGTGAAGCTACTAAAAAACTTGCTGAATATCCGATGCTATTTGGGGAAGTTCGACAACCGGAGGATACATATATCATTATTCCAAGACATTCATCGCAGAATCGCAGATACATACCTTTAGGATTTATGTCGCCGGATGTGATTTGTGGAGATTCAAATCTTCTTATGCCGAATGCTACCTTGTATGATTTTGGAATAATGATGTCAAATGTTCACAATGCATGGGTTAGAAGTGTGTGCGGCAGAATTAAAAGTGACTTCCGTTACTCAGTGAATATTGTTTATAATAACTTTCCGCGGCCTAATCCTACAGAGGAACAAAAACAGAAAATAGCGCAGACAGCACAGGCAATTTTGGATGCTAGAACTTTGTATCCAGAATGTTCGCTGGCTGATTTATACGACGATTTAACCATGCCGCCGGAACTTCGCAAAGCTCATCAGAATAATGACCGAGTTGTCATGCAAGCATATGGGTTTAATGTGAAAACAATGACGGAGAGCGAGTGTGTGGCTGAACTTATGAAGATGTGTCAGGCGATGACGGAAGGTAGAAAGCAAAAATGAACGCATCTATGAATAAAGAATTATTAACAATTCTTTTAGGTGCAGGAGCCATGCTGGATGCAACAGATAATGAGTTATCATGTGAGAAAATCAAGAATAAGGTTATAGCCCAGAGACAACGTGTGTTTGTAAATAGCAATGAGAAAATTATACTTAACGTCAGTAAAGAAACGACAGGAAGAAGATAAAAATTTTTATGGTAAAGGCTATGTGGATAGTGATTATGTATGCCGACATTCCGATGGAAGTTTGATAAAGCCAAATTATGTATCACAGAACTTCCCGAAATTTTTGGAGGCGAACAATCTGAAACGAATTCGTTTTCATGATCTTCGACACATTTCCGGAAGCATTGTTTTGAATAGTACCGGAGATTTAAAATTGACTTCCGAATATTTACGACATTCTTCGATTCAAGTGACGGGGGATATTTATTCGCATGTAGACTTAGGACGAAAGAAAGCGGCAGCTGATATTTTGGCAGCCACAATTGTATCCGGTTCCGCTACATCGACAACCAAATAAGCAATGTTGGAAATTCTAACATATTTCTAACAAACACAAAAAATAATGAAAAATGAGATTAGATAGTTTTATGCAGAGAATTGAATATAATACTTGAAAAGCCCAATAATTTAGTGCTTTAGACAAGTTTAAATAAAATAGAATAATATGGAATGTTTTTGCGGAGAAAACCTTTAGGTTCTAGTGGGGAATCCCGTGCAGGTTCAAGTCCTGTTATCCGCACGAAAGCTAAGAGAAGTGCATAGCGGGGTGTGGGCGGCTGACGCATCACAATCCGCGTATATACGGCGATAGCCGTGGGACAAGCGTTTCGGAGAAACGCTTGTATGCACTTCACTTGTATGCACTTCGAAAGGAACGCCCGGAAAACATTCAATTGGTACTTGTTTTCCGAGCTTTTGCTTTACTAAAACACACTCATGCAACGCTAATCATATTTCCAAGCCAAAAGCGTTGCATTCCTTCTTATCCTTTCTCGCCCAAATGCAACGTTAAAGCCCTAGCATACCGAAAAGAGTTGTTTAGACACATTGATTTACCACAAAAAAGCTGTAAAACAGGCTAAGATTGCAACCTCTTTTAGACAATTTGGTAAAAAGCGTTGTTTTGCAAACTTAACGATGGGCACGTTGTTCTCTCCTTTTCCGAATTTGCGCCTTCACTTCATCGATGGAACTTTCTCGACCATTCTAAAATCTTATCTTCGAACAATTCCCTTTTCTAACGCTTTTTGAATATCCTGATCGGAAATTACAGAATACACTTTCATACCATATTTTTCTTCTAACAGATGTCTTCCAATTCCACCAGGCATATCATCGCGAGCGAATACTGTTACTAACGCCACAACATTAATATCTACACATTTTTTTGTTTCCTCAATCCACCTATCTACACTTTGTCCTGTAGACACACCATCGTCCACAATAACTACACGCTCCCCCGCTTGCAATGTGTGACCACATATCATTCGCCCTCTGCTATCAGGATTCTGTCTTGCATGACAATAATTTATGGTTTTTCCATATTTGTTATACAAAACACTTGCCGCCATTGCTGAAAAAGAAATCCCATGATATGCCATTCCAGTTAATACGTCAAATTCAAGATAATTTTCGCATATGCAATCTGCCAATACTTCTCCGATTTTACTTATCTGTGCATTGGTAGAGAAATTTTCTGTATTGATAAAATATTCACCGCTCTCTTGAAATATCAGGATTTGATTATCTGCCATAAATCGCACAAATTTCTCTTTGTTTGTCAATGCATCCAACTTATACCCAAACAACTCATCTATTGTTACGCCAAAATATTGTGCCAACAATGGAATCAGAGAAATATCCGGTTGTGCTACTTCATTTTCATACTTTGAAACTGCTTGGTATGAAACTCCCAATTCCCGTGCCACCTCTTCCTGTGTTACGCCTTTTGCTTTTCGCAATGTTTTGATTGTATTTCCAATCGAAATCATAGTTTGTTCCTCCTTAATTGAATGGATTAAAGAGCTCTTTATGATTTCATTATAAAAAAAGTGAAAGATGAAAACAATAACCTAATTTTCTTGATTTTCTCAACTAGAAGTTGAATTCTTGCTGTTTTTGTTACCATAATAAGCATCACCTTTCAACAGTTTCAATCAGATACCCCCAGTTCTGATTCAAGTTCATCAGCAGATATTGTACCGTTATCACGAATAGAAATTTCTGCTTCATTTAGAAGCCCCCTTTTCATTCTTCAACTAAAAAACGTTCTCTTCCCCACCAATCAGGAATTAATTCTTTAAGTCGAACGATTCTTCTCTTTTCAAAATCCACAAGTATTTCAATGTCACCACTATCTTTATCTAATTGCATCATATACTCTCTACACGCACCACACGGAGCGCCAACACTTCCATCCTCAACAACCGCAACCATTTTATCGATTTGATGCTCACCATTTGTTATCATATTAGCAATCGCATTTCTTTCAGCACACATTCCCAGTGTACTTGCCGTATTGATGTTAGTATAAATTAGTGGACACGAAAAGTGCGACACATTAAAATATTTA
>OLFX01000214.1_pt1 | contig 100627 bp, 94 predicted proteins | sample 1605091 | NCBI WGS metagenome assembly OLFX01 (sample SAMEA3888906, study PRJEB22519) | human gut metagenome | biome: human gut; feature: human-associated habitat; material: faeces | place: Denmark | collected 2012 | reverse complement strand
GGACAGTTCGCAGCATGAAACTGTCAAAGTCGGTTTCTTTGCCATGGATGGTTATATGACAACCAGGGAAATCCGTACTCTGAGGAATAACAGGAAAGCAAATATTCCAATCGTTGCCATGACCGCAAACGCATTCGAAGAAGATAAAAAGAAGGCATTTAAAGCAGGTATGAATGCTCATATTGCAAAACCAATTGATATAAATACAATACTTGCTGTTTTTGACCAGGTGTTTGGTGTATAGAAGTTGTTGTTTCTCAATTGGAGCATACGTAAGTAGCAAGAAGACAGGCGGCTAATAATTATAAACTGAGGAAAAGTGATATGGAAGAATACAGAGATGATAAAAAAAGTAAATTGTATTACATGGATGAAATCCTTCATAAGATTTCTTCCATGAGTCAGGCAGAGAATGAAAAACAACTGGATGACATTACGCCATCTATACTGAAGAGCGTTGGAAAATATACAGCAGCAGACAGAGCGTATATTTTTGAATGGAGTTCAGAAAAAAAAGAAAGTTTTAAAAATACATTTGAATGGTGTGCCTCGGGAATCGAACCGCAGATACAGAATCTGCAGAAAGTTCCCGTCTGCCTGATGCAGAACTGGGTGGAAACATTTATCCAGAAGAAAAATATCATCATTTATGACCTGGAAGAAATAGCAGAAGAAACCCCACAGGAATATGAAATTTTAAAGCCTCAGAATATTCATGCTCTGATTGCTGTGCCGATTTATACAAATCATAAATTTATAGGCTTCATTGGATTGGATAACCCGGATCTGAATCAGAATATGGTGTCCATGAATCTGTTATCTGATGTGGGGTGCCATATGGGAAGTGTCCGTGAAAACCTGAGAATGATGAAGGCACTTGAGGATGCACTGGAAACTGCAAATCTGAATGGAGAAATCATTGATTCCATCAGTAAATTATACTGGCTGATCTACCGAATGAATCTGGAAACAGGAACTTATGAAGAAATATCTGCCGGCAACGAGATGCATAAACTTACAGGCAAGCATGGAAAAACGGAAGAAGCTTTCCAGCATGCTATCAATACAATTGTTGATGGGGAGCATCAGGAAATGATGAAAAAGTTCCTTGATACATCGACTCTGGCTGACAGGCTGAAAGACACGGAAAGTATTGCGGTCGAATACCGGGCACAAAGTGGATCCTGGCATCTGGCAAGATTTATTGTAAAAAAACGGAACCCATCTGGTAAGGTTACAAATGTTCTGTATGTTGTCCGGCAGATTGATAAAGAAAAACAGGTTGAAATTACTTATAAGCAGGAACTGATAAAAAAGAACAGGATTTTGTCAGGACTGAGCCGTGATTATACGACAGCTTTTGTTTTGAATCTGGATACGGATGAGTATGAGTTTGTATTTAATCAGGAGACAAATCATGCTCAGAAACATGAAGAGTTCAAAGCATTTTCAGATTATGTGGATGCCTATGCTTCTGCATTTGCACTTCCGGAATTTCGTGACGTAATGCGTCGGGAACTGGACAGTAATGTGATTAAAAAGCATTTTGAAACAGAAGACGAATATCATTTTTCTTTTGAGACGTCACCAAATGCAGCAGGTTTGTCCTGTTTTCAGGCACATATTGTAAAAGAGTACGAGGAAGGCAGCCATTTTGCGTTCCTTGGTTTCCGAAGTATAGATGAGATCGTACAGAAAGAGCGTTTTTATAAAGATTCTTTGCAAAAAGTAAACCAGGAACTTAAGCATCAGCTGGACATGATCACATCTGCACTGCCGGGTGGTGTGAAAATCAGCAATGATGATCCGGAATATTCTTTTAAGTATGTTTCAGAGCATTTTGCACAGATGCTGGGATATGATACTCCGGAGGAATTGATGGAAGCTTCTGGAGGGACGATTATTGACCTGGCGCATCCGGACGATCTGGAACATGGAATTGCACAGGCGTTGGAGCAGTATAGTAAAGCGGATCATTATGAAATCACATACCGAATGAAATGCAAAAATGGATCCTGGAAATATATTGAGGACAGGGGACACAAAATCCGCAAACCGGATGGAATGATCGAACACTGGAATCTGATTCTGGACCAAAATGAACTGGTGGAAAAAACCATTGCCCTGGAGAGCGAGAAAAAAGCAAACCAGAGTAAATCAGATTTCCTCTCCAGAATGTCCCATGATATGCGGACACCATTGAATGGAATTATCGGGCTTATGGATATCTGCATGAAGCACCCGGAGGACAGAACACTGGTGGATTCCAGCCGTCTTAAGGCAAGAGTAGCGGCAGACCATCTGTTGTCGCTGATCAATGACACACTGGAAATGAGTAAACTGGAAAATGAAGAAACAAAAATTTCGAAAGAAGATTTTTATCTGCCGGATCTGCTTCATGAGGTGGAAACCATTGCACAGATGATGGCAGATAAAGAGTGTATTACGATTCATTTTATGGATGACCCTTATTCGATTCCATATCCGAATCTTACCGGAAGCTCCCTGCGTGTAAAACAGATATTTTTAAATCTGATTACAAACAGTATTAAATACAACCGTAAAAATGGCTCAGTGGATTGCTTCTTGAAAGAAGAGAAGCAATCCGATAATAGAGTGTTGGTAGATGTGACTATAAAAGATACGGGAATCGGAATGTCAGAGGATTTCCTGAAGAATATATTTCAGCCATTTGTTCAGGCTGATCAGGGCGCCAGATCACACTATAAAGGTACCGGACTTGGAATGGCGATTGTAAAAGAGCTGCTTGATCGTATGGATGGAACCATTCAGATTGACAGTGTGGAAAATCAGGGCACTTTCATACATGTGGTCATACCTTTTGAAATAGCAGAAGAACCTGCAGTTGTACAGGAAATGTCTGAATTACCAAAGGAAAATCTGTCCGGGTGCCGTATTCTATTGGCAGAGGATAACGAGCTTAACAGGGAAATTGCGGCATTCCTTCTGAAAGATGAGGGAATTTCCGTCACAGAGGCGGAAGATGGACAGCAGGCAGTGGAATGTTTCCTAAAAATGCCGGAAGGATATTACGATGCGGTTCTAATGGATATCATGATGCCTGTGATGGACGGATATCAGGCAGCCAGGGCGATTCGTGGCAGTGGAAAGAAAGATGCAGAAATGATTCCAATCATTGCCATAACAGCCAATGCTTTTGTTGAAGATAAAAGAAAGACGATGGAGGCAGGGATGGATGCGCACCTGTCAAAACCTTTAAATGTACAGGAACTGATGGATACAATCCGAAAATTCTGTGCTGGTAAGCAGATATGTCAGTGACCGAAAAGAGAATAACAGAGGGATAGCAGAATGAAAAAGGACAGCGAACTATATAAAAAAATAAGAGTACATTGCTATATTGTTGGATTGATTGCTTTTCTGACAGCATTGATTGTTGGCGTTTTTCTGCTTCATAATTTGGAAAAGGATGAAAAGACAACCGGAAAATATATGGCGCAGATTACTGAGAAAAGAGTCAGGGCAAGACTGGATCAGTATAGCATGCTCTCTGCTCTTTTGGGAAATTATATCAGTGCAGGAGAGAATCTGGATGAGAATACATTTTCTGAACTGGCAGAAAAGATTCCTAATGAAGATGGAGTGATAAAGGCATTTGAACTGGCACCTGAAGGGATTGTTACAGACATTTATCCGAAACAGGGAAATGAGGGGGCTTTTGGACTGGATATGCTGCAGGAACATGAACGGAAAAAGGATGCAATTCTGGCAAGGGATAGCGGGAAATATACGCTTGGAGGACCATACCAGTTAAAGCAGGGAGGGACAGGAGCATTGCTTTTTAATCCGGTTTATCAGGACAATAATTCAGAACAGGATGAGTTCTGGGGCTTTGTGATTCTGGTGATTGACTGGGATCGTTTCATTGGAGAGATAAATCTTGATTATTTAAGCGATGCAGATTTCTGTTACAGAATTTGGACATATGACAGAGGCAGCAGCGACAAGATTATTTTAGCAGAGAGTCAGGATAATATGTCGGATAATATTCTGACAGTAGAATGTGCAGTTCCCAATAACACATGGTATTTTGATATTATACCCTCAGAGGGATGGAGTCCACGTTCTTACTGGATTATGTGTATTGTCATTTCTTATGTATTCTCATTATTGATTGCTACAGTATTTTATTTAATATCCAGTAAAAAACACAGGGAAAGACAATATGAAGCAGAACTGGAAAAAGCTGCTGAGCAGGCGAAAAATGCCAATGAGGCAAAAACAAGATTTTTATTTAACATGAGTCATGATATCCGGACTCCGATGAATGCAATTGTAGGTTTTTCCGGTTTGTTGGAGAAGAATCTGCAAAATGAAAGAAAGGCAAAAGAATATCTGGAAAAGATACAGTCTTCCAGTAATCTTTTGCTGAGAATCATCAATCAGGTTCTGGAGATGGCCCGGATTGAAAGTGGTACTGCGGTATTGCAGTTAAAAGCTGAAGATATGGATGCATTATTTCACAGAGTAAATACAGTGTTTGAAGAGGATGTCAGAAAGAAGAACCTGCAGTATCATGCTGTTTTAGATGTAAGACATCATTATGTTGTCTGTGATCAGACAAAGTTACAGGAGATCATGCTGAATATTATCAGCAATGCTATAAAGTATACCCCGGAGGGACATTCAATCTATGTAGAAGTACATGAGGCGGTATCAGAGAATCCTTCAAAGATACGCTATATTTTTTCATGTGAAGATACGGGCATTGGTATGAGTGAAGAATATCTTCCACATATCTATGAAGAATTTTCCAGAGAACATAGTACAACAGAAAACAAAGTGCCGGGAACCGGGTTGGGACTTCCTATTATCAAATCTATGATAGAGCTGATGGGTGGAAGTATTCAGGTAGAAAGCAGACAGGGTATTGGAACAAAATTTACGATAGATCTTTCTTTTGACATAGCATTGAAAGAAGAGGTATATGGAAGTGAGGATACCATAGAGTCATCTGCAATTCATACAATAAAAGGGAAAAGAATTCTCCTTGTAGAAGATAATGAGCTGAATGCGGAAATAGCAAAGACAGTTCTCGAAGATGTCGGAGCGTTAATTACCAGAGCGGAGAATGGACAGCAGGCACTGGAACTATTTAAAGAGAAACCGGCAGGAACATTTGATGTAATTTTGATGGATCTGATGATGCCTGTTATGGATGGATATACAGCTACGAGAAAAATCAGGGAATTAGAACGTTCAGATGCAAAAACAGTACCGATTATAGCTATGACAGCAAATGCATTCCAGGAAGATGCTGAAAAGTGCATTGCCGTGGGTATGAACGCTCATTTGGCGAAACCTTTGGATATTGAAAAGATGAAAAAGACTATTAAAAGTATTTGTTCCTAATATAGGCGGAAATTAAGGAAATATTGAAATCCTTGTACAGAGAAAAAGATAGATTAAATAGTTATGAAAATCAAATACCAATCGACTATGCATGCGGATGGGCATTATCCTCCAATGATATGTCGTGTACAATGCAGATGTTATTGGATGATGCAGATGCTTATATGTATAAAAATAAACAGTTATGCAAGAAATATAAAGGAAACAGAAAATATGAATAAAAGACAAAAAATACTGATTGTCGATGATGCAAAGTTCAACAGGGATATATTGAAAGAATTTCTTGGAGAAACCTATGATTATCTGGAAGCTGAAAATGGAAATCAGGCAGTCCAGATTATGGAAGAGAATCCGGGAATCGATCTGATGCTTTTAGACATCAACATGCCACAGATGGATGGATTTGAAGTCCTGAAATGGATGAAACTAAGCCAATGCGTTGAAGAAACTCCTGTAATTATGATATCTTCGGAAGAATCTGTTGAGACTATGCGTAAAGCATATGAGATGGGAATCACAGATTATATTACACGGCCATTTGACTCTGTTATCGTAAAAAAGAGAGTTCAAAATACTTTGGGGCTATATGCAAATCAAAAGCGCCTGATCAATGTGGTCGTTGATCAGGTTTATGAAAAAGAAGAAAATAATAATATTATGATCAGGATTCTGAGCAATGTATTAGGATCACGCAACAGTGAGAGTAGCGAACATATTTTACATATCCGTACTGCGACGGAAATGATGCTGAGGCAACTGGTAAAAACAACGGATGCATATCATCTGACGGAGACTGATATTGCTATAATTACAACTGCATCTTCGCTTCATGATATTGGTAAAATACGCATTCCGGAAGAAATACTGAATAAACCCGGAAGACTGACCGATGAAGAATTTAAAATTATGAAAACCCATAGTGAGATTGGAGCATCCATGATCCGGGATATGCATTTTTTGCAAAATCATCCACTGGTGCATACCGCATGGGAAATCTGCAGATGGCATCATGAAAGATGGGATGGAAATGGGTATCCGGATGGCCTGAAAGGAGAAGAAATACCAATCTCTGCACAGGTGGTGTCTATTGTGGATGTTTATGATGCTCTTACCAGTGAAAGATGTTATAAGAAAGCATTTGATCATGATACGGCAATCAAGATGATCCTGGACGGGCAATGCGGACAGTTTAATCCGATCCTTCTCAAGTGTTTGGAAGAATTGAGCCTTCAGTTTTCAAAAATGCTCAGCAAAGAGATGGATAGTAATAAATATTATTATGAGGCGCAGAGACTTTCGAATGAAATACTCAGTGAAAAATCTTTGCCGAACAAAAACTATTCGCAGAATGTCGTTAAAATTATGCAGGAAAAGATAGATTTTTTCAGATCGCACAGTGGCAAAAATTCTATCGAGTATAATGCAATTTCAGGGCAGCTAATCATAATAAACGAGGAGCAGCAGATACTTTGTCAGAGAGATGATCCTAAATTTGATATATTCAATGTGTTCGAAGTGAGCATGGAAGACATTCAACACATTAGATTTTTGTTAAATCAGACATCTGTACAAAATAATGAAATCACATTGCAGATAAAAGCGAAGGTGAAGAACGACAGTCAGATGTATCATTTGAAACTGCGTACGTTGTGGTCGCCTTTAAAGAAAGATGGATATATAGGAATTGTTGGATATTTTGACACTGTAAAATAGAAAAATGCAAAGCAGTGGAGGGAATGCGGCATTAAGTAAAAATGGGAGAAACGTTGAAATTACAGCGTTTCTCTTATTTTTGTTTCAAAAAGCTTGAACACATTTGATCACTTTATGATAAAATACCAAGATTCCGATTTTCTATTAAATTTTCTCGAAAAATATTGACCTTCAAGTTACTTGATCGTTTACATTATAAGCAAGGCAAGTGTAAAGATTAAGTAGAAGAAAGGCGGGCGTAAGAGTATGAAAGAGAAAATGAGAAAAGTAAGATATCCAATGTTGATTGTGTGGGGGATATTTATGGGAGCTGCAGGAACAGCAGGAGTAAAATCATCGTGGCATGTAATACCTGGCTGGTTGATAGGTGTTATTGTCATATTGGGAATCATGGTGATGTTAACCTGGATGATTTCAGGGAAAAATGATAAGTCAATAAAAACAACTGAGAAGGAAACGGAAAAATTAACATCAAAGTACAATTCAGAAATTTCCGTTATTTCAAAAGCAGTAGAAGAGCCTGTGGAGTTGGAATTTTGGGGAAAACGAAATGGTATTGATCAATTTAGAGTAAAAAGTATCGCTGGACGGAATATTGTGAGTGATCATGTTCTGTTGATTAGTTTTGATGGTTCAGAAGCCAGGGATGTGGCATTAGATGCAGTTGTAACAGGGAAAGAACATTCGGAGTATTTTGGAAAGATTGAAATGCTTTATTGTAAGAGACAACAGGGACATTATGGGACGGAGAAACTTAAAACGGAAAAAATTGATAAAGTGATACTGAGTAAGGAACAATGGGAAAACGAAACAGGAAAAATAAAATTATTGGAATTGTGGAATTGTATTCCATTTGAAAAATAGTATGAAATGCGGGAATATAGAAGGAAGTTATGAATAGCTGGCTTCTTACTATGTAAAGAAGTAAAGAAGCACTGGTTTTGATTGCCATGCATTTGAAAGAAGCTGCCACTGGCAGCTTCTCTTGCGTTTTTACAGAAAATCCTGACAAGATACCAGAAGATCAATCTTCTTCCACTGTGTCTCTTCATCAATACAGTTGCCCTCTTCAACGGAAGCAAAGCCACATTGCGGAGAAAGTGCGATCTGCTCTCCGACTACGGAGCGGGCTTCGGCATAACGTTTTTTAAGAAAATCATGATCTTCCAGAATCGGGTTCTTGGTAGAGATTAATCCTGCGACAAAGATAGCATCCTTATCTTTCAGGACAGACCATGGAGCAAAGGAACCGGAACGGGCATCGTCGTATTCTACGAAGAATGCGTCATACGGAATTTCAGCGATTACCGGGGCAACGGAATCGTAAAATCCATGGAACAGAGGATTTCCCTTGAAGTTTCCTTTACAGAAATGTGTTGCAATAAAGAAATCTTCCGGTTTGTGTTCCAGAGCTTTTGTTGATACAAGCTGGAACCAGTTCAGAATCTGTCCTTTTGTATATCCAAGAGCAGTTATCTTTTTCTGGAAGTTCTCATCGATGAGATAAGTCCATGATGTATCATCAATCTGAAGATAACGGCAGCCATGGTCGTAGAAATCTAAAATTGCATCCTGATAGGCTTTTGCAATATCATCGATCAGTGCATGGATGTCTGTTCCGTAATAAGGTGTCTCTTTATTACCAAGCTGAAGGAAGTGATCAATCAGAATCATATTCGGACCGGAAATACATTTTTTAGCCGTAATACCGTCATATTTTTGTGCCAGAGAATGAAGATAGTCCCACGCACAAAGCTCCGGATGTGCCTTGTTCTTATCATAGAAGAACTTACCGGTAACGGTTCCAAGCTCAATTTCATTACTGGTTCCATTGATTTCTTTTGTGAAATGAATGGTATCGAATCCATCAAATTCTTTGAGCCAGTCCAAATGCCACCACCTGCGGCGGAATTCTCCGTCTGTTACATATTTCAAACCGTGTGCCACTTCATTTTCTACCAGTGATGCGATTGCAAGATCTTCAGCTTGTGTTAATTCTTCTTTTGTAATCTTACCGTCTTTATAAGCTTTACGTGCTTCTTTAATTTCTGCAGGTCGTAAAAAAGAACCTACGATGTCATAAGTTAATGTGTCTTTTATCATATGAAAACCCCCGATTTTTTGATTATTTGTCTTTGCTTAGTTGATGATTTTATTATGCCAGATGTAATAGCTTTTTGCATAATACTTAAAATTGTGGGTTTGGTATAGTTTTAAACTATAGCATATGAAAAAGAAGATCAATATTGCTGTTTGTGGATATTTAAAAATTTTTTATTATCTTAAAGAGTGTATAATATAAATATGACATGTGTTACATTAGAATTGAAACCACAGGAGAAAAGGGAAATCGAATATGAACAGCAGAAAAAAAGTCTTATGGAAGATATTCATTTCAACATTATATTTAAGTGCATTTACATTCGGCGGCGGCTATGTGATCGTGAGCCTGATGAAGAAGAAATTTGTAGATGAGCTTCACTGGATCGAAGAAAAGGAAATGCTGGATCTGGTTGCGATTGCACAGTCTTCACCCGGGGCAATCGCGATAAATGGAGCAATTGTTGTAGGATATAAGCTTGCAGGAATTGCTGGTGTACTGGTATCGATTATCGGAACAGTCATTCCGCCATTTGTCATTATAGCGTTACTTTCTGTCTGTTATAATGCGTTTCGCACTAATGAACTGGTAAGTCAGATGTTGGAAGGCATGCAGGCGGGAGTCGGAGCGGTGATCGCGTCAGTAACCTATGAGATGGGCGCGGGCATAGTGAAAGAAAAGGACGGAATCTCGCTGCTGATCATGGCAGGTGCATTTGCGGCATCCTGTGTATTTGAAGTAAATGTTGTGTATATTGTGATTATATGTGGATTGCTGGGTGTCTTACGCACATGTATGAGCAGGAAAGGAGCAGGCAAATGATATATCTGCAGCTTTTCTTAAGCTTTTTACAGGTTGGAATGTTCAGTTTTGGCGGCGGTTATGCGGCGATGCCCCTGATACAGGGACAGGTTGTGACGGGACATCATTGGCTTAGTATGTCGGAATTTACGGATCTTATTACAATCTCCCAGATGACACCGGGACCGATCGCGGTGAATTCGGCAACCTTTGTCGGAATCAAGATTGCGGGGATACCGGGTGCCCTGGCAGCAACATTTGGATGCATTCTGCCCTCTTGTATTATCGTAACTGTTATTGCAAAACTATATTTAAAATATCGCAGTATGGAGGTATTGCAAGGTGTACTGGGATCTTTAAGACCTGCCGTTGTGGCGATGATCGCATCAGCAGGGATCACAATCCTGATCACGGCATTCTGGGGAAACAGGGATCTGATCGCACTTGCAGGGACGAAATGGAGTTTGGTAGTGATTTTTGTAGTTTGTATGATATTACTTCGGAAAGTGAAAATGAATCCAATATGGGTGATGGTCCTGGCCGGAGTGATGAAAGTGGGAATATCACTCATTTGAAATTGAATAAAGGGGAAATTACATAGGGAAAAAACAAAAAATGTGGAAAATGCAGGAGAGGGACAAAAAATGGGGAAAAAAACAATTGAGAAAAATGCGATCACGGAAGGAGTTATCTGGAAACAACTGTTGATCTTCTTCTTCCCGATCATGCTTGGGACGTTGATCCAGCAGTTATATACAACTGTGGATACGATCATTGTAGGACGCTTCGTGGGAAAAGCGGCACTTGCCAGTGTCGGAGGACCGGCAGCCGTCTTATCAACAATTGTTGTTACATTCTTTAATGGGCTGGCGAACGGGGCAGCAGTTATTATCGCACAATATTATGGTGCAAAGGACAGGAGGAGCCTGCATGTGGGGGTACATACGGCATATCTGTTCTCTGTCGTGATCAGTCTGATCGTATCACTGACCGGTACAGTATTGACACCATGGCTGCTTAAAATCATGAATACACCACAGGATATGATGGCGGATTCTATAACTTATCTCAGAATTTACTTTATGGGAATTCTGTTTACGCTGGTCTACAATATGGGATCGGCAATCATGAGGGCGGTCGGAGATTCCAGAAGACCACTTCTCTATCTGTTGATCTGCTGTGTGATGAATATCATACTGGACATTGTCATGGTGGTAGGAATGAAGATGGGGATTGCGGGGGCAGCACTCGCGACGGTTATTTCACAATGTGTCAGTGCAGTTCTGGTTACCTGGTCGCTGACCAGGGCATATGATGCTATGAAATTAAAGTTCCGTGAACTCCGGATGGATGCCAGAGTATTGAGAAAAGAATTGAAAATCGGTGTTCCGGGGGCACTTCAGGCATGTGCTTACGGTGTGACAAATGTAGTGATTCAGGCATCCGTCAACAGTTTTGGTACAGATACCGCTGCAGGATGGGCAGCTTACGGAAAGCTTGATATGATCTTCTGGACAGTATCGAGCGCGCTTGGTGCGGCAGTGACCACATTCGCCGGACAGAACTACGGGGCAGGAAAGATGGACAGGGTATATAAAAGTATCCGGGTGAATGTAGTGATCTCTTATATATTTACAGGAGCTATTATTATAGTCCTGTTTGCATTCTGCGAACCGTTATACCATATGTTCACGACAGATCCAAAGGTCATCGGGATAGGAGTATATATGTTACGTTTCCTGATTCCGAGTTATCTGTTGAGTGTGCTGCTTGAGAATCTGTCTGGAGGACTGCGTGGTCTGGGAGATGTCCTCTGGCCGACCATATTTACATTCGGAGGTCTGTTCTTTGTAAGGCTTCCGTGGATCATAATTCTTACGAAGATTCATCATAAGGTGGAGATTCTGCTGATCAGTTATCCGCTGGCATGGGGGGCAACGTTACTTTGTCTGATCCCGTACTATTTCTGGCGGAAGAAAAGAAGAATGAGTACATATGGATCTCATCTTCAAAAATCATAGATTATATGTTAAAATATAGACAGTATGTTTGGAGAAAAGAGTAGCAGGAAAGGACAGAAAGAATGAGGTGTGCGATGACGGATAAGAAGGACTGTATGACAATGGAGCAGGCAGAACAGAAGATGGAGTGCCTAAGAGAAGTGTTCTCAATTGTACGCCTGGTTGATGGTGAGATGCTGGAGAAGAGAGCGGAGCACAGTGCGGATGCAGATGTAATGGAGATGTGTCAGTGCTATTCATTCTGGAATAAGGCAAAGCCGTGTGAGAATTGCATATCTATGAAATCGCTGAGAGAAAAAAAACAGGCAGCGAAGCTGGAATTTCTGGATTCGGATATTTTTCAGGTGTTTTCAAGATATGTGGAGATTGATGGAAAACCGTACGTAATGGAGATGTTGAAGAAGCTGGATGAAGACACATTGATTGATGCGGTTGGATATGGGAAGATGGTCCAGAAGCTTTCTGTTTATAATGACAAGCTTTACAGAGATGCGCTGACAGGGGCTTATAATCGGAGATACTATGAAGATGAGATTAAGCATGTAAAGGGAAAAGCAGGGGTTGCGATTCTTGATGTAGATGATTTTAAGTTATATAATGATATGCGTGGTCATCACGCAGGAGATATGGCACTGATTACAGTGGTAGAAGTAATACGGCAATATATCAGAAAGACAGATAAACTGATCAGATACGGAGGGGATGAATTTCTGCTTTTACTGCCGGAGATCGACAGTGAGAACTTTGCGCGGAAGCTGAATAAGATTAAGAAAAAAATTGCTGAAACGAGTGTCCCAGGATATGAGCGGATTAAGTTATCAGTCAGCATCGGAGGTGTGTCAGCGACAGAAGAGACAGTGGAAGAGGCTGTCCAGAGAGCGGATAAACGGATGTACCTTGCTAAAATGTATAAAAATACTGCAATGGTAGAGGGAATGGATCAGAAAATAGCGGAGGAGGATCATGATGAGCATACGGATATTCTAAAGCCACGGATTCTTATTGTAGATGATTCTAAGATCAACCGAGAACTTCTGACAGAAATTCTGCAGGATAAGTACCAGATCATAGAAGCGGAAAACGGGAACGAATGTGTAGAGAAGCTGGAGAAATATGGAAATGATATAGCATTGATACTTCTGGATATTGTGATGCCGAAGATGGATGGATTTGCAGTACTGGAATATATGAATCAGGAACAGTGGATAGATGACATTCCGGTAATTGTAATATCAGGAGAGGATTCGGAAGAATATATCTGGAGAGCTTACGAAGCCGGTGCCGTGGATTATATTAGGCGTCCGTTTGATATGCGGATCGTATATCAACGGGTATTTAACATGATCAAATTATATGCAAAACAGCGCAGACTGGTAAAAATCCTGACAGCGCAGATAGAAGAGAGAGAAAACCTGTCACAGATTTCCGACAAGTCATAATCATTGATGAGACTTGGAGAAAATCTGCGGCAGGTTTTCTTTGTTAATAATTTCCGAGTTTATTCAGATATTTGTCAATCGTATTAAGTCTTTTTTCAATTCCCTTGGCCTTATGGCTGATGATTTCCAGCAAAGACTCTGTTACGAACTGCGGACCGATCATAGAGTTGAAGAATGTATTACTGTCTACCGGGACTGTAAGAAGAATGTCGGCATATTGTGCAAGCAGGGAACTCGGTTTATCAGTGATCACAATTATTGAAGCTCCGGCATCGCGTGCCATCTCGGCGGTCACTTCGTCCTGAGAAGAATATCTTGGAAAACTAAATAATACCAGACAGTCGGTCTGCGAGATATTGCACATATGATCAATCGGGCTCATGGAAGTTGTGGTTGTCATGGTTACATGCGGAACCATCTGTTTTAAATACAGGAGGAAGAAATCTGCAAGACAGATATTTCCTCTCGTTGCAGCAATGTATTTGTGCTTACTGGAAACAATAAGATCCGCAGCCTTCTCAAAGGTCTCAATGGAGTTTTGGATAAATATCTCTTCAAGGTTATGAGCAGCATTCTTAAAATGCCGGTTGATGTAATCAGAAGAGTTGTCTAATTTTGCCTGCTTTGCAATCCGCTGGGATGGGATTGTGATACTGCTGGAAATGCTGAGTACTTTGTCCTGATAATCTTTCCGCAGTGCCTTCTGAAAATCCATAAAGCCGTCAAATCCGATCGTACGGCTGAAACGGATTACGGAAGACTCACTCACCCCGAGCTTTAAAGCAATCTCCGTAGATGTCATAAAACAGGCTTCCGAAGCATTATCCAGAACATATTCCGCAATGATCCTCTGCGTTTTGGTAAGATGTGCAGAATGGAGTAATTCCTTCATATCTTTCATAATATAGTTCCTCCGAAAGTGATATTGATAATTAGATTAAAACATGAATCTGGGAAAGTTGCAAGACGGAGAGCATGAAAAAAGAAAAAAACGTGTGGATATGGGGAAAAGAAGATAGAACTTATAGATAATGATGATTTTTTCTCGTTATTTATATATCACACAAATGAAGTATACTCCAATCTTTTTGAATGAAAATCGTAAAAAAAGGAGAAAACCATGTGCATATTGCACAAAAATATGTGTGAAAATAATAACACATATGGATAAAGTGCAAAAATAATTGTGTACAAAAAAATAATGGTATGTTATTATCAAACCAACGAACGACGAAAGAGAGGAAAAGAAATGTTACAAACAATTGAAAACGTGAATGCGGCCGTTAACAATTTCGTCTGGGGGGTTCCGGCAATGGTCTGTATCATCGGTGTAGGGCTTGTACTTTCAGCTCGTACAGGATTTATACAGTTCCGAAAATTTGGGTATGCCATTAAGAATTCTATCGGACGTATCTTCACAAAGTCAGAAGCGAAAGAAGGTAGTATCACTCCATTCCAGGCAGTGTGTACGGCGCTTGCGGCAACGGTAGGAACGGGAAATATTGCCGGAGTTGCCGGTGCGATTGCAATCGGAGGAGCAGGAGCAGTGTTCTGGATGTGGGTGTCCGCATTGCTTGGAATGTGTACGAAGTTCTCAGAAGTTACACTTGCGGTTCATTACAGAGAGAAGAATGCAGAGGGAGATTATGTTGGGGGCCCGATGTATTATATTAAGAACGGTCTTGGCAAGAAATGGTACTGGATGGCTTCGGTCTATGCGATCCTTGGAAGTTTGACAGTACTCGGAACAGGAAATGCAACACAGGTAAATACCATTACGACATCCATCGATTCAGCACTTATAAGCTACAATGTGATTGATGACGCACAGATAAGTATGGTGAATCTGGTGATCGGAATTGTGATTGCAGCACTGGTAGCGGTTGTTTTACTTGGCGGAGTAAAACGTATCGGTACCGTAACAGAGAAGCTGGTTCCATTCATGGCAGTATTCTATATCATCCTTGCAATCGGAGTAGTTGCACTGAATGCAGACAAAGTTCCACATGTATTTGAGATGATTTTTGTAGGAGCATTTAACCCGTCCGCATTTACCGGCGGTGTGGTTGGAAGCATGTTTATGACTATGAGACGTGGTGTTTCCAGAGGTATCTTCTCAAATGAAGCCGGAATCGGTACCGGATCGATCGCACATGCATGTGCAGATACAGATGAGCCTGTAAAACAGGGTATGTTTGGTATCTTTGAAGTATTTGCAGATACAATCGTGATCTGTACACTGACAGCACTGGTTATCCTTTGTGGCGGCGAAGGAATCCAGTACGGCGTGGCAGCAGGTGCGGAGCTTACCATCTCAGGATTCGTAACAACGTATGGAAGCTGGGTGACGATCTTTACTGCAATTGCAATGTGCTGTTTCGCATTCTCAACGATTCTTGGATGGGGACTTTACGGAGCAAGATGTGTCGAGTTTGTATTTACAACAAAGGTTGTAAAACCATTTATGATCGTGTATGCGCTGGTCGCAATCCTTGGTGCAACAGTGGATCTTGGTATCATCTGGGGAATTGCAGATACCTGTAATGGTCTGATGTCTATCCCTAACTTGATCGCATTATTCCTGTTGTCAGGAACAGTGGCAAAACTGGTAAAAGATTACTTTGCAAAACAAGAGAAAAAGAATTAGAAAGACAAAAAAATAACTTACTAGTGAAAAAAATAACTTTTATTGCATTAACAACTTGAGTGTGTTAGTATGAGTTCAGACAGAAATGAAGAATATTCTTCAACAAAATAACAAAAAGAAAAATAATCTTCACTTCAAAAAACAAACGGATTAAAATTTTTTAGGAGGTTTTTCAAAATGAAAGTAGGATGTGTAAAAGAGATTAAAAACAACGAGTTCCGTGTAGGTATGACACCTGACAATGTTAAGAGCTATGTGAACGCAGGACACGATGTTTATATCGAAAAAGGTGCCGGAGAAGGATCAGGATTCTTAGATGCCGAATATGTGGCAGCTGGGGCTAAGATGATTGATACAGCAAAAGAAGTATGGGATACTGTGGAGATGATGATCAAAGTAAAAGAGCCGCTTCCGGAAGAATATCCATTATTCCATGAAGGACTGATCCTTTATACATATCTTCACCTTGCAGCAGACAAGCCGCAGACAGATGCTCTTCTCGGAGCAAAGGTAAAAGGTGTTGCTTATGAGACACTGATCGAAAGAAACGGAAGTATTCCTCTGCTTGCTCCAATGAGCCAGATCGCAGGACGTCTGAGTATTCAGGAAGGTGCAAAATATCTTGAGAAGAGATTTGGAGGAGAAGGAGTTCTCTTAGCAGGAGTTCCTGGAACACCAAAGGCTAACATCGTAATCCTTGGAGGCGGATCTGTAGGAACAAACGCTTGTAAGATCGCTGTAGGAATGGGCGCTAATGTAACAATCATGGACATCAACCTTCAGAGACTTGCTTATCTGGATGATATCTTCGGAGCACGTATCCAGACACTTGTTTCTAATGATGCAAATATCGAAAAAGCTGTAAAAGAAGCAGACCTCGTAATCGGATGTGTTCTGATTCCAGGAAAATCAGCTCCTAAGATCTTCAAGAAAAAATATCTCAAAGAGATGAAACCAGGTGCTGTATTTGTAGACGTAGCTGTTGATCAGGGCGGATGTGGTGAGACAACAAAAGTTACATACCACGATGATCCGATCTTCATTGAAGATGGTGTTGTTCACTACTGTGTAGGAAATATGCCTGGAGCAGTTCCAAGAACATCTACAATTGCACTGACAAATGCTACACTGTCTTATGGACTGCAGATTGCAGGAAAAGGACTTGAGCAGGCATGCAAAGATAACGAAGTTATCTATTCAGCTGTAAATACATACGATGGAAAATTAACATGCAAGAACGTAGCAGACAGCTTTGACTGCTATGAATACACAGATATCAGAACTGTATGTTAATTGAATCGTTATTATAATAAGAAGCAACTAAAACTAAATGATTGATTCCTATGAGTGGGAAATGCCGGTATCTTGGGGTGCCGGCATTTTCATTTTGAGTTTTCTGTATTGGGCTTTAAGCATGCAGTTCCCGAGATGATAGCATTGTGGAAAATGCACACAGATCTAATGATCGGAGTTATCGTATGCCCGATCACTTCCGGAGATACTGCATTCCGTAGTGCCCGTCTGGTACTGGCAGACTGGTTCAAAGTTGATCAGAATAAGATGCAGAAACGTCTGATGTTATGTGTTCCGCTTCTGGCAGTCGGAGCATTTGTCGGACATCTGGATTATGCAATCGTATGGAGATACTTCAGCTGGACAAACCAGACACTTGCTATGATCGTTCTGTGGACAGCAAGTATGTATCTGTTCCGCGAGAAGAAGAATTACTGGATCACAGCGGTACCGGCAACATTCATGAGTGCAGTTTCCATGACATATTTCTTCTGTGCAGAAGAGTGCCTGGGACTTTCTACGAAGGTTGCTTATCCGGTAGGAATTATTCTGGCAGCAGCATTCCTTGGAATCTTTATCCATGCTACAAAGAAACCAATGAAAGCATAGTTGTAAGACAGTGTAATTTGAATACATAAAAAGGCAGAATGAATTGACAGAAATGAGATGATGAAAAGATGAAACCACAAAGACTGGGTAATGTATCGATTCCGGATGAAGAATTGATAAAAGACAAAAAAGAATGTAAGAAGATCGGACCTTGTGGCATTGGAAAAAAGGCGGTGTATCTTAGCAGCTTCTATATTGACAGAAGGTATTACATACCGATCAGTTCTGTAAAAAGGATCTTCAAAAGAATCGCCATGAGTAAGGGTGGATTTACAGGAAAAGGAGTATTCGGTACATTATCCTATCTTGTGGTCGTATATGAGGACGGAAAAGAAAAGCAATGTAATTTCAAACATGAAGAAGATGTGGACAGATTTGTTGCATACATAGAAGAAAAATATCCGGATATTCCGGTACACAGTCTTGAGGCTGAGCGAAAGCTGGCAGAGAAGGAAAGATGGCTGACAGAAAAGCAAAGAAAAAGAAATATATCGGAAGAAACAAAAAAATGTCTTGCAAAACTGGAACAGGCAGAAGAGTATTTGAAAAAGCAATCGGATATCTATATGGACTTAAGTCAGTCGGCGAAGAAAAAGCGTACTTATGACAGAAGTAACCCGGCGTATAAATGGGTAGCTCTTGCAATCGTACTGATGGGCGGTGCGGCATTCGTCTATGGTATCTATGCATTGACGACCCATGCAGGATTTGGAATGTATTTCCTTTTGTTTGGTCTGGCTGCAATCTTCTTATTTGCCGGAGCGAATGTACTTCCGACTTCGAAGAATAATAAGAATTATATTGAGAAGCGGCTGACGGAATCGATCAGTCAGAGGGAAGAGTATATCAGAGTGTATCCGGATTTTCCGGTACCGGCTCACTATGCACATCCGATTGTGCTAAAGAGAATGCAGGAGATTATGAAAGAAGGGCGTGCGAGAAATATTCCGGAAGCATTGCAGGTTTTGAAAAAAGATCTGAAAGCGTTGAATTCCAGCGTAGTCGTCGAGAAAGAAGAGTATGACGAAGTGGTGGCAATCAAACCGATGTTTCTGGTGATGGATTATAAATAATTTGGCAGATAGAAAATGCGGTCGGCATATATTCTGAGATTATGAGTAAGAATATATTGCCGGCCGTATTTTTGACATATCAAAGTATACAAGAGAAGATACCAGCGGGAGGTTCTTTGTAGCGCTATGTGTTTGAAAGAAGCCACCGGTGGCGGGTACTTAGATTTTAAGCTTCAATGTATATGCTAAAACCAGGAATAGTATTGCGATACATTTCACACCAATAGACACTCCGACATACCCCGGCAGCAAATATCCTTTTTGCTTTTTGCCTAATATTAAAGAAATGATATCGATTATAAAAAAGACGATTAGAACAATTGCAGCACCGAAGATCAGTAGCATAGCATCACCATTATTATGTGTCAGTGCAGTTACGACTCCAACATTTGTAATTGACATCCAACTGTAGATTATGTATATCATGCATATTAAGTTAAAAATAATATCAAAGACAACTTTTTTGTTTCTTGTTCCGTTCTTCATTTTAATGTCCCCTTTCTTTAAGAGAATTTGGTAATAGCCGGCATTCTTATCAATTTTTTGTTTCTTCTCTTTTGTTGTCTATAATATAAACCATCAAGTAACTTGAAGGTCAATAGTTTTAGAAAAAATAATTTGTAACTGCTTCTGTATTGTGGAAAAATCAGAATATTGGTATAATAAGAACATACATTCGAAGTAGAAAAACTTTGTGAATAAATTTGCGAGTAAAGGAAGGAGGAGAACAGGCATGGCAGGCAAAGGACAGAAAAGCTATATTGCAATCGACTTGAAATCGTTTTACGCATCGGTAGAATGTAAAGAAAGAAAACTGGATCCGATGACAACCAATCTGGTAGTAGCGGACAAAAGCCGTACGGAAAAGACTATCTGTCTGGCAGTGTCTCCTTCCTTGAAATCCTACGGGATACCGGGCCGTGCCAGACTCTTCGAGGTCGTGCAGAAGGTAAAAGAAGTGAATAAAAGACGGATCTGCATAGCACCCGGAAAGAAGTTTGCAGGAACTTCCGTGGATAATGAAGAAATAAAACTACATCCGGAATTGGAACTGGATTATATTACAGCAGTTCCGAGGATGGCATTATATATGAAATACAGTACAGAGATCTACAACATTTATCTGAAATACGTTGCACCGGAGGATATCCATGTCTATTCTATTGACGAGGTATTCATGGATGTGACCGATTACCTGAATACTTACCGGATGACAGCAAGGCAGCTTGCAGGGAAGATCATTCAGGAAATCCAGCAGGAGACGTCGATTGCGGCAACTGCCGGAATCGGAACGAATCTATACCTGTGTAAAGTTGCCATGGATATTGTGGCGAAGCATATTGAGCCGGATCAGAATGGGGTGAGGATCGCAGAACTTACAGAAATTTCTTATAGGAAGCTTTTGTGGGCGCACCAGCCGATCACGGATTTCTGGCGTGTGGGCCATGGGTATGCGAAGAAGCTTGCGGAAGTCGGATTATTTACCATGGGAGATGTGGCAAGATGTTCTCTTGGTAAGCCGGGGGAATATTATAATGAAGATTTGCTGTACCGGCTATTTGGGGTGAATGCAGAACTTCTGATTGATCATGCATGGGGATGGGAGTCTTGCACGATCACAGATGTGAAGGCGTATAAGCCTGAGAATAACAGTATGGGTGCGGGACAGGTACTGCACTGTCCATATGATTTCGAACAGACAAAGATCGTGGTAAAGGAAATGATTGACCAGCTGGCACTGGATCTGGTAGATAAATGTCTTGTGACAGATCAGATCGTTCTGACGATCGGATATGACATCAAGAATCTGGAACAAGGAATGAAGAAAAATGTAGGAGAGATCACGACAGACTGGTATGGCAGAAAGCTGCCGAAACATGCACACGGAACCGCTAATCTGAAGCAGCATACTTCTTCATCGAGGCTGATGACACAGGCGGTTGTAAAGCTGTATAATGAAATTGTGAATCCGGATCTTCTGATTCGCCGGATTACGATGGCAGCGAATCATGTGATCAGTGAGAAAGAGGTCCAGGAAGAACAGCAGTATGAACAGATGAATCTTTTTACAGATTTTGGAATTGCAAAGAAGGAAAAGGAAGAGAAGAATGAGAAGCTGGAACGGGAAAAGAAGATGCAGAAGGCGATGCTGGATATCAAGAAAAAATATGGGAAGAATGCAATCTTAAAAGGAATGAATCTGCAGGAGGATGGAACTGCGATGGAACGGAACCGGCAGATCGGGGGGCATAAAGCGTGAGGAATGATAATGTTTTGAAAGAAAATGTTACACAGGTTTCGGGAAAATTACAGAAATCGGTGATCGAAGTGCAGCAAAAGTATGGAGATATTCTGAACCTTCCGCATCATGTATCGGAGACACATCCGCCGATGCCGATAGCAGACCGGGCGGCTCAGTTTGCACCATTTGCGGCACTGACCGGCTATAAAGAAGCAATAGAAGAGACAGAGCGGCTGGCAGAGAAAAAAATCGAGCGGGAATACGAGTAAAGGCAAAAAATGGAAGAAAAATATGGTGAATCTCTTGACCTTCAAGCGGCTTGAAGGAATATAATCATCTTAACAAAGAGGGAGAAGGATGTAGATATCCGGAATGAGGGAAGGTGACAGTATGGAAAAAAGTGAAGAAAGAAACAAAATCATTTCTGAACTTCAGACAGTAATAAAAGAACAGGTTGAATTAAAAGAAATCGAAATACCGGGAACCATTACATTTCAGGTTATGTCTGTGGATGGTGGGAATGTACCGGTGGGAGCCGGTGAAGTGCTTCTGCTTCGTTACAGTGCGACTCATCTGGAATACAGTCATGAGTTGGAAGACGAGAACCAGAAGTTTCATATGGCAGTTCATATCATTTATTGTAAAGAGCAGAAAGGTTTATTTGGTAAAGTAAAATACAAGACGATAAAACACCGCAAAGAGATCATTACAGAGGCAGACTGGAAGAATAGAAAGAAGGTGTCACTTTATGAAGATTAAAGATGTAGAAAAACAGGTTGGCATTTCCAAGGCGAATATAAGATTCTACGAAGAAGAAGGACTGATCCATCCGGCACGTAATCAGGAAAATAATTACCGGGAGTATTCAGAAGCAGATGTAGAACAGCTTCAGGAAATTAAAAAGTTGCGTCTGATCGGTATTCCGGTACAGGAGATCAAAGAAATCTATGAAGACAGACTGACCTTGCAGGAAGCTTTATCCCGTAGACTGGACGAGATCGAAAAAGAAGAACGAACATTAAAAGAGACAAAATTGACCTGTCAGAAGGCATTGAAAAGTAAGCTTGACATTACATCGATCGATCAGCTTGAGATTGAGGAAGAAAAAGAAGAGTGGCAGGTACGTCTGGCAATTCTTTTGAAAGAGGATATTGTACAGAAGAAATTAAGCAGGGATGAGATGAACAATGAGATTGCATGCTTTTTTATTGCAGGAACGATCTTAAGTGTGATATCTATATGGCTGCTTCCGAAGGATTATATCGGAACACATCTTTATGTTGGGCTGATTTCACTTGCAGCTGTGGTAGGTCTGCTGATCATAGGAACATGTTCGGCGAATATGAAAGTGCATCTGACATTGTTGCTTCTGGGGGCAGTTGTACAGCCTGTCGGATTTTTTACAATCGGAACATTGATGGGAAGAGGATATATTGTGTGTCGTGATACAGCGGTATTGAAGCAGTATGTAATCTACCTGTATGGCGGGGCATTTATTCTTGCAATTATATTGTGGATGGGATCAAAGCTGAACCGTTATATCCTGAACAAACTTTGGATCAGTATGTTTGCCAGCCTGATCATGGCAGTAGTGATAGCGCAGATGCTGAATCAGAAGTATGGACACTTGATGGCAACAGGCGAACTTATCGTCGGATTCCTGTGTGCGGTTATTTATCTGGCTGCTGTATCCGGAACATGGACACTGGCGAATGCAGACTGGGGAAAATATAACCGGTATCATGCAGTGTATACGTCGAACAAGATGATCAATGTATTCGCAACGATATTCAATGCAGCCGGATACTATAGTGGAAAGAACTGGAGGAGATAGCGGATATGAATTATATTACATTTAATGAGATGATTGAAGTGAACGGATTGCTGGAGGAAAAAGGGCTGAATTTTAAGGTTCACTTGAGAGATGCCTGTGGAAAACAGTCCTGCTGGATTGAACCGTTAGGAAATTGTGCATGCGAGGGACGGTATGAGGAGATGTATCAGGTTGTGGAGGAGTATTTTAGAAGGAAAGGACAGAAGATAGAGTTTGATGAGACGAAGTTGAATTTTTTTGCTGTTTAATACAGTATTGTGGCTTACCCCGATCCATGAGAAAGACTTGGTATTCTGGTTCGGGCTAAGATTCCACGATGAAGAAGTTATAAGGGCGTCAGAATTTTCTAAAAGCACCCGGCCTAGGAGTCAAACTCGCCATACGGCTCAAACAGTGACTCCTATTCCGGGTAACGAAAATTCTGACGCCTAACAACTTCTAACATCGCTCCATATACGCCCGAACCAGAATACCAAGTCTTTCTCATGTCGTGACTGGCCAATGATACTGAATTCAATAGCGGAATTGTAACCTGTGTATGGCCGAAAAGTTGTGGCGGAAGCCTTGACTTTCCGGCTTTTTTTGTACACTTCCGGTATCACAGCAGTTATGGTTCCGCTGTTGAATCATTACAGCATGCGATACCCACGGAATGACCGCTTCATGTAATAAACAGCAACAAAATTTGTTTGAAAATATATTGAATAATATTTATTTATATGTTAATCTATATAAAAGCATACTTCAAAAGAAATCTAAGGTATATTGAATCATATACTATCTACATTCTAATTGCATTTCAGGAATCTATGTTTTTTATACCAATCAATTGTAAAAAGCAGGAGAGGACTGAACGTGTAAGTAAGATATCCTCCTGCACATAGGAGGAATTAAATATGGCGAGAAGAAAAAGTCAGAAGAGACGTAACAAAAAGTATCAGGTAAGCAACCGTCAGTTAAAGGCAAAACGGCCATACAAAGATACGATTTTTCGAATGTTGTATCATGATAAAGAAAATCTGCTATCATTGTATAATGCAGTGAATGGTCGGAATTATACTAATGTAGAAGATTTGCAGATTGTCACATTAGAAAATGCAATTTATATGGGAATGAAAAATGATCTGGCGTTTATTAGGGATATGAATTTATATTTGTATGAGCACCAGTCGATGTATAACCCGAATATTCCGCTTAGAAATTTATTCTATATTGCGGATGAATATCAAAGATTAGTAGTTCGGAAATCTTTATATTCCACGGTAATACAAAAGATACCGACATCAAGATTTATTGTATTTTATAATGGAACGAAAAAGGTAGACGATTATAATGAATTCCGATTATCTTCAGCTTATGAGAATCCGACGGATGATCCGGATCTGGAATTAAAGGTGACTATGTTGAATGTAAATGATGGTCATAACCTAGAACTGATGGAACACTGCAGAACATTAAAGGAATATGCCAAATATGTTGCGAGGGTAAGAAAATATGTGACGCAGAATATTCCTCTGGAAGAGGCAGTTACGCGAGCGGTAGATGAATGCATAGAGGAAGGAATTCTGGCAGAATTTTTGGTGAAGAATAAGGCAGAGGTGATCAAAGTGAGCATCTATGAGTATGATAAAGAATTTGAAGAGAAAAAATTACGGAAAGCGGAGTATGAAGCTGGTGTGGAGGCTGGAGTAGAATCTGGAATTGAGCTTGGAGAACGGAGTCTTTTGAAAAAGCAGATTAAAAAGAAGTTGAAAAAAAGAAAGTCTATAGGACAAATTGCGGATGAATTGGAGGAAGAGGTAACTGCAATTCAACGAATTATAGAAGAAATACAAAAAGAAGAATAAGTATATGATTAGGAAGGCTGTTGCATTGCAAGAGTCTTCTTTTACTATTCAAAGCTTTTTACCTTAAAATTAAAAAAGTAAAGGATTCGTCGATTGACGTATTTAACAAAAAATGTATATGATGTAATTAAACAAAGAAGTCTATTCGGTTTCGAAGAACGGAAAAAGGAAGTGAATTACATGGATGCAAAAGTATTTGGAAAATTTATCATGGAACGGAGAAAGCAGCTGGGTATGACACAGGCGGAACTGGCAGAAAAGATAAATGTAACGGATAAGGCAGTCAGCAGATGGGAAAGAGGACTTGGTTTTCCAGACATTAATACGTTAGAACCATTGGCAGATGCACTCGGGATAGAAGTGGTGGAGCTTATGAGATCGGAAATCAATACAGAAAGAAGAGAAACTGCTGTAGATCGGAAGAACGTAGTAGAGATTATGAAATCAACGGCAGAGATATCGGAGTATCATGCGGCAAAGAAAATGAAATGGTTAATCAGTGGAATTAGCTTTGTAATGGCAGTATTAGGTGTAATGGTTACACAGTCAACAAAAGTGTTTTCTTCGATTGCATTTTATGGCTGTATCATAGGATGTACTACATGTGTGGTTCTTTTACGGCAATATTGGGAAATTCGTGAAAAAAGGGAATTTTATTTTTCACTTATCTGGTGTCTGGGGGCAGCCAGTCTGATATGGATGTTCCAGTTGTTTTCGATAAAAGCAATAAACAGTATCATGGATGTGGGGAGCATTCTTATTGGTAGTGTGATTGATTTTATATTTTTAAAAGATTTTATTGAAAGTGTAATTAAGAAAAAATATCTGCAAATGGCAGTGTGTGGAATATTTCTTCTTTCAACGACAGTAGAATATTTTCGGATTATATTAAAGTAATAAATGCATTTATTAATTCTCGAGTTGCTTTCTTATAAAATATAAGTTAAATTTATAATAAAGAAATTTCACAGAGAGAATGAGGAAAAGTCATGGAAAGCAACAAAGAAGAAAAGATAACGTCGGTCAGTGAAGAGAATATCTATAAGCTGAACGGCAGGGTTCCGCTTAGAAAAGCCATCCCGTTTGGATTGCAGCATGTACTGGCGATGTTCGTATCGAATCTGGCACCAGTACTGATCGTGTGCAGTGCGGCGGTACTTAGAAGTAATGGAGCACATTTAAGTTCTGCGGAGATCACACAGCTATTGCAGTGTGCGATGTTTGTAGCAGGAATCGGGACCTGTTTGCAATTATATCCGATTGGAGTGATCGGATCCGGACTTCCGATTATTATGGGAGTCAGCTTTACGTTCCTTGGAAGTCTGCTAGTAATTGCAACGAATCCGGATCTTGGATATGAAGGTATGGTTGGTGCAGTTATTCTGGGTGGTATTTTTGAAGGTTTTGTCGGATTGAGTGCCAAGTACTGGAGAAAATATCTGACTCCGGTTGTATCGGCTTGTGTAGTTATCGCGATTGGATTGTCACTTCTGCCGGTAGGTATGGATTCCTGGGGCGGTGGAAGCGGAGTGAAAGACTTCGGTTCATGGTATCATCTGGTAGTTGGTGCATTTACATTGATCGTATGTCTGGTATCCAGAGAAGTCTTGAAAGGTGTCTATAAGAATCTGAATGTGTTGGTTGGACTTATATTTGGGTATGCACTTGCAATTATATTTACGGTAGCAGGAATCGCGCCGATGGTTGACTTTTCCGGTATTCATAAGACGATTCAGGAGGTCGGCGTATTCAGTATTCCGAAGCTTGTGTTCCTGACCAGTCATAAGCCAGTATTCAATTTGGGAGCATTTTTCACGATCGCAATCGTATTCCTGGTATCGGCAGCAGAGACGACAGGTGCAACGACGGCAGTCTGTACGGGAGCACTTGGACGTGATCTTAAGATGAAAGAACTTCGCGGTTCACTGGCAGTTGATGGATTTTCAAGTGCAATCTCCGGATGTTTCGGATGTCTGCCGCTGACATCATTCAGTCAGAATATCGGACTTGTGACGATGACACAGGTGATTAACCGTTTTACAATTTTGATGGGAGCGTTGATTCTGATCCTTGCGTCGTTATTTCCACCGCTTGGAGCATTCTTCAATTCACTTCCACAGGCAGTGCTTGGCGGATGTACGGTTATGATGTTTGGATCGATCATGTATGAAGGAATCAAGATGCTGAAAGAATGCAAATTCGATGACAGAACAATGATCATCGTGTCACTGTCATTTAGTATCGGAGTTGGTCTGACACAGACATCCGGGAACTTCTTTGCGGCATTTCCAAGTGCGGTAGGAGATGTGTTTAATGGAAATGCAGTGGCAGGAGTGTTCGTGGTATCGTTACTTTTGAGTCTGTTTTTGCCGAAGAAGACGAAAGTGGAGTAAGCGAGAATATAAAACAGCATAGTGAATCATAGAAGAAAAGATTATCTGGAGAAAGGGAAGTATCCGGATAATCTTTTTTTGGGGCCATGCGTTTATAAGTAGTTGCCGAAAGAAGATTCTTTGGAGTTAAAAATATAAGAAAAGTTGGAAAAATCACATAATTACGAAAAAAACAGTTGGAATATTGCGTAGTAAAAATTATTGACAAACGATAATTTCTTGCTATAATAAAATTATAAATTATCGAAAAACAATAATTTTCAAACACAGAAAGGAGGAAATATGGGAATTCGTATATGCCTGGATGAAGTCCTGAAAAAGAAGGGAATGACTTCAAAAGAATTATGCAGACAAGTGGGTATTACCGAGGCCAATCTATCGGTACTCCGAAGCGGAAAAGCCAAAGGTATCCGTTTGCATACGATGAATCGTATCTGTTATTTCCTTCAATGTGATGTAGGTGATATTTTAAAATTTGATGGAAATCTGGATGAAGAGGAGGGTGAATAATATGAAGATGAAAAGTTTTGAAAAATTCCGGAAACCACTGACCAGTCTGATGAGATTTCTGGAAATCTTACATTGGTTCGATGGTATCGTATTACTTTGGGCGGGATTGGCTATACCTATGCACAGCGTGCACATTAACGGGGCTATATTCGGCATCAAACAGGATACCATGATGAATGCCTACGGGATGTTCTTTACACTGATTGATGCAAAGGGAAATATGCGGATGCATCTGGTATCCGTGTGGCTTCTGCTGTTGGGAGCAACATCTATATTACTGGCCCTGATTTTTCGCAACGTTCATAAAATACTGAAGTCACTGGAAGGCACAAAGGAACAACCAGAAATGGGCACACCGTTTACAGCAGAAAATGTAGAAAGAGTAAAGAAAATAGGAATTTACAGTATAGTAATGCCGACGATTCAGAATGTGGTCGTTTATATTTGCGGAGTATTGATTAAAATGAATGGACTGAAAGATATCAATTTTGAAGTTAGAGGATTCATTTTTGGAATTATTGTTTTATGTTTAGCCTATGTATTCTCTTATGGAGTAAATCTGCAGGAAGAAGTAGATGGGTTTATCTAAGATTTCTATTTGGAGAGGAGAGATGGATATGCAGAAAAGTATCAAATCATTGAAAAGAAATGGCATATTGTTATTGGCGTATGATTTATTGGTGTTATGTATTGTATTTGTAAAAAATGGAATGATAAATATGTCAGCGGAAGCGGCCACTTCTCTAATTGTATCTATTGGTTTTGGAATATTCATCAATTTACTCTGGATCGTGGATTCCAAAACTTGGATTACTGATTACGGAAAAAGGAAATGTATCTGGTCTTATTGGTGTGGCGAAATTGTACTTCTGCTGTTAGTAGTTGCTTTGGAAAATATGAATCAACTGGTTGCAACATCTGCCATATTAGGAATGATGGCGGTATATCTTATAATTGGTATATGGTGGGTGAGCCGTAAGCTCTAATGTGCTAATGCTCACCACACACATCCAGAAATTCCTGCACCAGCGGCACTGGTTTCTTTCCTTTCGCCCAGATCAGAAGAATCTTGGTTACAAGATCCGGCTCATCCAATTCTTGTATACAAAGGCCATCACACAAGCTTGCCATGGACTGTGGAAAGATGGCAGTTGCAAGATTGTCCTTTGCCCAGAGCATTGCACCTCTCGGATCGTCGCAGACACAGAAGATGTCCGGATTCATATTCTGGGCATGAAAGGTATTCATGATGAGTTCTTCGTATCTTCGGTATAAGATTAATGGTCTGTGTAGAAGATCAGCGAGTTTTAAGGAAGAGGCAGCATTTTCCGGTGCCGATACCGCGATCATCGGCTCAGAACACAATTCCATATAAGACACCTCGTCAAGACGCAGTGGTGTTCTGGCAACGGAGATATCGATGATCCCGTCCAGAAGATACTGATAAAGCGAATAAGTGATCCCGTCGTGGACTTCAAAGTTCACGTCGGGATTTTTTTTTGAAAACTGGGAAATATAAGGCATGATGGTATCTACCGTTGTCGGAGTCAGGCCGATACGTAGGATACGTTTTTTACCGGTTTTTGAGACTTCCAGTTCGGTAGATCGGGCGTATTCCAGCAGGTTACCGGAGCGGTCGTAGAGAAGCTTGCCGGCTTCAGTCAGGGTAACACCCTTGCTGGTGCGGTCGAAAAGTTTTACATTTAATTCATTTTCCAGCTGGCGGATCTGATAGCTGAGCGGCGGCTGGGACATATTTAAGTGTCTTGCAGCTTCGTTGATGCTTCCGGTGGATGCAATCTCGCGGAAATATTCTAACTGTCTGAGTTCCATGTTGGATTACCTTCCTTATATATTTTTTGTATTGCAAAGCTATAAAAACAATATTATTCATATCAATGATAACGGACTATAATAAAACAGTCAAGGACATTAATAATAAGAAGAGACAAGAAAATAAAGGAATGGAGTGAAAGAAATGAAGCGTCTTGAGAAATTTCTGAGACCATACCGCAGGGAAAGTATCCTGGCACCGCTTTTTAAATTGCTGGAAGTGGTATTCGATCTTATGGTTCCGGTTGTGGTAGCTCAGATCATTGATGTGGGCGTTGCGAAGAATGACCGTGGATATATCGTGGAAATGTTCTTCGTATTACTACTCATGGCAGCAGTCGGACTGTTGTGCAGCTTTACCGCACAGTTCTTTGCTGCAAAGGCAAGTGTCGGATTTGCGACCAGTGTCAGACAGGCAATGTTCGATCATATCCAGAGACTGTCATTTACAGAACTGGATACGCTCGGAACGGATACGCTGATCACAAGACTGACAGACGATGTGAACCAGGTGCAGAATGGAATTAATATGGGACTGCGTCTGTTGCTGAGAAGCCCGTTTGTCGTGATCGGTGCGATGGTGATGGCATTTACCATCAATGTGCGCTGTGCACTGATCTTTGTCGTAACAGTGCCGATCCTGTTTGTAGTTGTATTTTCCATTATGCTGATCAGTATTCCGCTGTTCAAGAAAGTACAGGCAGGACTGGACCGTGTGACAGGACTTACAAGAGAGAATCTGACAGGTGTCCGTGTCATCCGTGCGTTCTGCAGGGAAGAACAGTCGGTGGAGGAATTCGAAGAAGGAAACCGTGAGCTTACGAGACTGAATGAATTCGTAGGAAGAATTTCCGCTCTTCTGAATCCACTTACGTATGTACTGATCAACGTGGCAACTGTGTTACTGATCGCACGTGCCGGAGTGCAGGTGAATATCGGGAATCTGCAACAGGGGCAGGTGGTAGCACTGTATAACTATATGGCACAGATCATTGTAGAGCTGATCAAATTAGCCTCTCTGATCATTACGTTGAATAAATCAATGGCGTGTGCAGACCGTGTGGCTGGTATCCTGGATGTGAAGTCCAGTATGGAATACAAAGCAGTGGCTGGAAATGATAAAGTTGATGATAATATGGCAGTTGAGTTCAACCACGTCACCTTCACATACGAAGGTGCCGGAGCATCCAGCTTATCAGACATCACCTTCCGGGCGAAGAAAGGACAGACGATTGGAATCATCGGCGGAACCGGAAGTGGTAAGAGTACACTGGTCAGCCTGATTCCGAGATTCTATGATCCACAGGAAGGTATAGTAAAGGTAAATGGCGTCAATGCAAAGGATTATCCGCAGGGAGAACTTTGCAGTGAGATAGGCGTGGTTCAGCAGCGTTCCATCCTGTTCAAAGGAAGTATCCGTGATAATCTAAAGTGGGGCAATGATCAGGCTTCAGATGAAGATCTGTGGAAAGCGATCACAATCGCTCAGGCAAAAGATGTTGTAGAAGCTAAGCCTGGAAAGCTTGATTTTGAAGTGGAACAGAACGGACGCAACCTGTCCGGAGGACAGAAACAGCGTCTTACGATCGCGCGTGCACTGGTCAGCAAGCCGGATATCCTGATACTGGATGACAGTTTAAGTGCACTGGATTTTGCGACAGACGCAGCGCTTCGTAAAGCAATCGGTGAACTGGAAGGCAATGTGACAACATTCCTGGTATCCCAGAGAATTTCCGGCATCCGGCAGGCGGACAAGATCCTAGTTATGGACGACGGTGAACTGGCAGGACAGGGAACACACGAAGAACTGATGGAAACTTGTGAGACCTATCAGGAAATCTATTATTCACAGTTCCCGGAAGAACGTCCGGTTGTAATGAAGACTTCTGAGAAGACAGAGAAAGGAGCGGCAGAGTAATGAAGAAATTATTAAAGCTCATAGGGAAATATAAGATTTTCCTTGGATTCAGTGTCATCTTTGCTGCGATCTCTGTAGTATTGCAGTTGTATGTGCCGGTCTTATTCGGAGATGCGATCGATGAAGTCGTGGCAGCACATCAGGTGAACTTTGATATGATGTGGTATTATCTAAGACAGATTCTGGTATTCATCGTGATATCGGCACTTGCTACCTGGTTCATGAATCTTTTGAATAATCGTATGACCTATCGTATTGTACAGGATATCCGGTCACAGGCAATCCGGCATATCCAGGTATTGCCGTTATCTTATCTGGATCAGCATAGTACCGGAGATATCGTAAGCCGTGTCATTGCAGATACAGATATCTTATCCGATGGTTTGCTGCTTGGATTTACACAGTTGTTTTCCGGAATTGTGACGATCGTTGTGACGCTGATCTTCATGTTCTCCAAGAATGTGTGGGTAACGCTTTTAGTGATCGTTCTGACACCATTTAGTTTCGTAGTAGCGAAATTCATTTCTTTCAGATCTTATACGATGTTCCGGAAGCAGAGCGAGACCCGAGGACGCCAGACTGCACTGATCGAAGAAATGATTGGCGGACAGAAGGTAGTCAAAGCATTCGGTTACGAGAAAGAATCATCCAGAAGATTTGATGAGATCAATAAAGAACTGCAGACATACAGCCAGAAAGCGGTATTTTACAGCAGTTTAACGAACCCATCTACACGATTTGTCAACAATATCATTTACGCCGGAGTAGCACTACTCGGAGCTTTTCTGATACCGGGCGGAACACTGACGGTTGGAGGACTTTCTGTACTGTTATCCTATGCGAACCAGTATATGAAGCCGTTCAATGATATCAGTTCGGTAATTACAGAGATGCAGAATGCGCTGGCATGTGCGGACCGTATCTTTGACCTGTTGGTGCAGAAAGAAGAGACACCGGATGCAGAAGGAGTATTTGCTACAGTCGATGGCAATGTTACAATTGATGATGTGGCATTCAGTTATGATAAAGAAAAAGAACTGATTAAGAATTTCAATCTGGATGTAAAACCAGGTATGCGTATCGCAATCGTTGGTCCGACCGGATGCGGTAAGACGACATTTATTAACCTGCTGATGCGTTTCTATGACGTAGATGAAGGAAAGATCCTGGTGGATGGAAAAGACATCCGGGAAGTATCCAGACATGCGCTCAGAAGCAGTTTTGGCATGGTACTGCAGGATACCTGGGTCAAGAGCGGAACCGTGAGAGACAACATCTGTTTTGGAAAGCCGGATGCAACTGATGAAGAGATCATCTGTGCGGCGAAAGAAGCAAGAAGCTGGGAATTCATCCGCAGACTTCCGAAAGGTCTGGACACGGTGCTCCATGAAGACAGCATCAGCCAGGGACAGAAACAGCTTCTGTGTATCACAAGAGTCATGCTTTGTCTGCCGCCGATGCTGATCTTAGACGAGGCGACATCAAGTATTGATACCCGTACCGAACTGCAGGTACAGGAAGCATTTGATAAACTGATGAAAGGCAGAACAAGCTTTATCGTAGCACACAGACTTTCCACGATACGGAATGCTTCGTTAATCTTAGTTATGAAAGACGGTAAGATCATCGAGCAGGGCAATCATGAAGAACTGCTGAAAAAAGGTGGATTTTACCATAAACTGTATCACAGCCAGTTTGAAAGTTAATATATCAATGTAACATAAGTGAGGCCGGAGGTTTTTGAAATCTCCGGCCTCACTTATAATGCACAGTATGAATTTTTGCGGTATAATACAATTACAGTATAATGAAAACAGGGAGAATAAGCATGGATTTTAGAAAAGATTTTGTATGGGGAGCAGCAACAAGTGCATATCAGATAGAAGGTGCCGTGAAAGAAGACGGAAAAGGCGAGCATATATGGGATGTGTATACAAAGGAACCGGGGAAGATATTCGAAGGACATACGGGAGAAGTAGCATGTGATCATTATCACAGATATAAAGAAGACGTTCGGATCATGAAAGAGATTGGACTGAAAGGATATCGTTTTTCGATAGACTGGTCCAGGGTTATGCCGGAAGGAGCTGGCAGGGTGAACGAAGCCGGCATTGCATTCTACAATGATCTGATTGATGAATTATTAAAAAATGATATTGAACCATATATTACCATGTATCACTGGGAACTTCCATATGAATTGTATAAACGCGGTGGATGGATGAATCCAAAGATCGTGGAGTGGTTCGGAGAATATGCAAAGCTTCTGGCGGAACGATTCAGTGACAGAGTCACACATTTCTTTACGTTGAATGAACCACAGTGCTTTGTCGGACTCGGTTTTGTAAATGGGGAACATGCGCCGGGGATAAAAGCACCGATCCGGGATACTTTTGAGATGGCACATAACGTTATGAAAGCGCATGGAAGAGCTGTGCAGATGTTAAGAACACATGGGAAGCAGCCACTTGTGATCGGATATGCACCGACAGCTTCTGTATGCTATCCGGCAACGGAAAAAGCAGAAGATATCGAAGCGGCAAAGAAGAGTTTCTTTGCTCTGCCGGATGAGTTCTCAAACTGGCACTGGAATGTGACCTGGTGGTCAGATCCGGTTCTTCTTGGAAAATATCCGGAAGAAGGTCTGGCGAAGTATGAGCCATATCTTCCTAAGATCACAGAAGAAGATATGCGCCTGATTTCACAGCCGATCGATATATATGGACAGAATATATATAATGGATATTGTGTGCGGATGGGAGAAGACGGAAGGGCGGAAACAGTAAGCCGCTATGAAGGATTCCCAAAAACAGCGATTGACTGGCCGGTAACACCAGAGTGTCTGTACTGGGGACCGAAATTCCTTTATGAACGTTATCAGAAGCCAATCTATATTACAGAGAATGGTCTGTCATGCCACGATGTGATCTCGCTGGACGGAAAAGTACATGATCCGAACAGAATTGATTTTCTGGCAAGATACCTGCATGAATTAAAAAAGGCAGCAGGAGAGATTGATCTGAGAGGGTACTTCCAGTGGTCACTGATGGATAACTTTGAATGGGCAAAAGGTTATTCTGAGAGATTCGGACTGGTATATGTAGACTATCCGACACAGAAGAGGATCTTGAAAGATTCCGCTTACTGGTATCAGAAAATAATTAAAGAGAATGGAAGTACATTATAACAGGGGGAGTAAATGTCAGATGACGATCAAAGAAATTGCCAAACTGGCAGGGGTATCCAGCGCAGCAGTATCAAGATATCTGAATGGTGGATATGTAAGTGACGAGAAGAAAGAACAGATTAAAAAAGTGATCGAAGAGACGGGATATCAGCCGTCGGCGCAGGCGCGTATGCTCAGGACAAAGAAAGCGTGTCTGATTGGTGTGGTTGTGCCGAAGATTAACTCTGAATCAATCAGCCGGATCACAGCTGGAATTGAAAAAGTTCTTTCAGAGCGTAATTACCAGATGCTGCTTGCAGGAACGGATAATACACCGGTGAAGGAAATAGAATATATGCGTCTGTTTGAGAATTATCCGGTAGACGGGATTATTCTTGTGGGTACGATGATCACAGCAGAGCACAGAAGATTTCTGAAAGAATCCAAGGTTCCTGTTGTCGTGATCGGACAACATACAAAGTTTGCAAATTGCATTTATCATGATGATTACGGTGCAGGAGAGGCCATGGGACGTGCGGTTGCGGCGAAGAGCAGAAAAGAGATCGCGTATATCGGAGTTTCAAGAGAAGACAAGGCAGCCGGAGCAGCCAGAGAAGATGGATTCCGGGAAGGTCTGAAAAGGTCGGGACGGGAATTAAAAGACGGATATTATAAGGTGGCGGAGTTCACTACAGAGTCCGGATACGAGAAAGTTCTGGAATTGTTGAATGAAAAGAATGACATCGATATCATATCGTGCGCCACAGATACGATTGCGGCCGGAGCAATTGAAGCGATTCATACTTATGTAGGAAGTCAGATACCGAAGAATGTGGAAGATACGGGTTCCAGATTCCGTTATATATTGGAAAATACAGCAATCCAGGTTACGGGATTTGGTGATAATCAGCTTTTAAAGGCAGTAACCGGTGGAATTCCAACTGTACATTTCGGTTTTAAAACCAGTGGTATCAGGGGTGCAGAACTCTTGTTGGACGTGATAGAACGGGGCGAAAATATTCCGATGGAGATCAAACTTGGATTTCGGCTTGCTGAAATTGATGATCCGGAAGAAAATATAGAAGAATAAGAGCTGCCGGAGTAGAAAATCAGTGTATAATACGTGTAAATAAATTCAAAAACGGTCAAAAGCAACTAAATTCGTGCAATGCGCACAAAAATGAATATGAAATATCAGTAAAAATGCCATCTTTACAAATGGCATTTTTTTTCTTATTATAAAATTACAAGATGTGAAAACGATTACACATAGAACAAGGAAGGAGAGTTATTATGGATTACAGAAAGACCGCACAGGATATCCTGGATCATGTCGGTGGAAGTAAGAACATTGCATCTGCAGCACATTGTGCAACGAGACTTCGTCTTGTCATTGCAGACAATAAGAAACATTGCATATACATTTCTGCAGATCCTGATTGCATTCTCAGCAGCGAAAGCGTTTGGTGCTAACCAGTATCTTGGCGCAGTTATCGGTATGATCATGATCCATCCGTCACTGCAGAACGCTTATACGGTAGCAACCGAAGGTGTACAGCAGACACAGAGCGTATTCTTTGGACTGTTCAAGATTGACATGGTCGGATATCAGGGACATGTCATTCCGGTTATCATCGCTGTATGGATCCTGGCAGTGATTGAGAAGAAGTTACATAAGATTGTTCCGGAAGTGCTCGACTTATTCGTGACTCCTCTGGTCAGCGTATTCGTAACAGGTTACCTTACATTATCAATCGTAGGACCAATCTTTGTATGGGCTGAAAATGCGATCCTCGGAGCAATCCAGTGGATGTTAACACTTCCTCTTGGAATCGGAAGTCTGATCATGGGAAGTCTGTACGCACCAACCGTAGTAACCGGTATCCACCAGATGTATACAGCAATTGATATCGGACAGATTGCAAAATACGGTGTTACATACTGGCTTCCGCTTGCAAGTGCAGCAAACGTAGCACAGGGAGCAGCAGCATTAGCAGTAGGTATCAAATCCAAAGATAAGAAGATTAAATCTCTGGCACTTCCGTCATCACTCAGTGCATTTATGGGAATTACAGAGCCGGCGATCTTCGGTGTAAACTTAAGATTCTTCAAGCCGTTCATCGCCGGATGTATCGGTGGAGGATGTGGAGCTTTGTATGCATCCCTGGTACATCTCGGAGCTAAGGGAACCGGTGTGACAGGTATCTTCGGTATCTTGCTCTGCCTGAATCAGCCGCTTCAGTATCTGATCGAGATGGTGATCGCAGTTGGTGTTGCATTCGCAATCTCATTTGTAATCTATAAGGATGCAGAACCAAAGGCAGTAACGGCAGATGTGACAGAGACAACTGGAACAACAGAGAAAGTAGAAAATATCGAAATAGCAGACAACAATAAAGCAGAAGAGACATTGACAAGTCCGGTAAATGGAACACAGATTTCATTATCTGAGGTTGCGGATGAGACATTTGCATCCGAAATGCTGGGAACAACCGTTGCGGTAGAGCCTGCAGATGGCAAGATTGTAGCTCCATGTGACGGAGAAGTTTCCAATATCTTCGAAACAGGTCATGCTGTATGTATCACAACAGAGTCCGGAGGTGAGCTCCTGATCCATATCGGTATCGATACCGTGAAGATGGATGGAAAAGGATTTACGAAGAAAGTTTCTGATGGCGACAAAGTACATGCAGGGGATATTCTGGTAGAAGCAAATCTTGAGGAAATCAAGAATGCAGGATATCAGACGACAACCATGATGATTCTGACAAATACAGATGAATTTGGAAATGTAACAAAGGCAGAACCTGCTGAAGTTAAAACAACAAGTAAAGTTATGACACTTACAAAGTAATGCTTATAGATGGAGAAGATTGATTTATGAACGCATTAACAAGAGATCTTGCGAAATTAGTAGAGACAGCAGAACAAAGCCAGAAAACCAGAGAAGAGTTATCCGTATCAGATAGAAAATTTCGAGAAAAACTACACCTGATGCCGCCGGTCGGCTGGCTGAATGATCCAAATGGACTCTGCCAGTTCCAGGGTATCTATCACGCATTTTTTCAGTATTCGCCATTTGATGCGGAAGGCGGCGTGAAGATGTGGGGACATTACACCAGCACGAACATGATTGACTGGGAATATCAGGGTACCGCACTTTATCCGGATCAGCCGTTTGACTGTCACGGGGTATATTCCGGATCCGCATTTATCGAAGATGGAAAAATGTATCTGTACTATACAGGAAATGTCAAATTAGAAGACGGGGAATATGATTACATTCGAACCGGACGTGAGGGCAATACGGTTCTGGTTATGACAGAAGATGGAAAGACATTTGGCAGAAAAAAAGAACTGATGCGCAATTCCGATTATCCGGACGATCTGACCTGTCATGTGAGAGACCCCAAGGTATGGAAAGAAAATGATACCTATTATATGGTACAGGGGGCAAGAACCAATGAAGACGTTGGGCAGGTGCTGGTATTCGAATCAGAAGACAAGATAAACTGGAAATTCAGAAACCGGGTAGAATCGGAAAATCCATTCGGTTATATGTGGGAGTGTCCGGATTACTTTGAGATTGGTACGAAGAAGCTTCTTTCTACATCGGTCCAGGGGCTGGAAGGCGGTATCTGGGATGACTGCAATGTATATCAGTCCGGATATTTTGAGATAGAAGGAGATATTCTTGGAGAATATAAGCTGTCAGAATATCACTTATGGGATTATGGATTTGATTATTATGCACCGCAGAGCTTTGAGACAGAAGACGGACGAAGAATTCACATCAGCTGGATGGGAATGCCGGACTGTGAAGAGTATACGAATCCAACGATTCAGACTGGATGGCAGCATTGTTTTACATTTCCAAGAGAAATCTTTGAAAAAGACGGAAAAATCTGTCAGCGTCCGGTAAGAGAGCTGGAAGAGAAGAAGACGCTGATAAGCAGCGTAGAAGGAATGCTGGAAGAAAATGGATATCCGGTATATGAACTGAATATCTCTGATATCTCACAGAACCAGTTCCATGTAACTTTGTCAGAAGAACTGATCCTGGATTATGAAGGTGGAAAGTTCCGTATGTACTTTACTGATCAGGATAAGGAAACGGTATCTGCAGGGAGAAGTATGAGATATGTGGAAACCATTGAAGTGAAGAATCTGAAGATTCTTGCGGATACGTCATCGGTAGAGGTGTTCGTAAATGATGGAGAATATGTATTCTCGACGAGGTATTATCCGGAAGAATATAAAGTGAAAGCGGAAGCGAAAAACGCAGAGATTACATTGTATAAGATTTAGATAAGGTGAAACACCATGTTGTTATCAAGAACATCATGGTGTTTCTTTTTCTCTGTAAAATGTACAGAGAAATCCAGGCTGACAGATACTATATCTTAAGTGTTATGTGATAATCTTTCGCGAAAAGCTGTTGGAGTAAATGTAAAAGTTTCTAAAAAAACTTTGCTAAAGTAATAAGTACTGGAATATCCAAGCATAGAGGCGATACTGGTAATAGGAATGTCCGGATTTTTTAAAAGCTGCAGTGCTTTATTCATTCGTATTTCAAGCAGCAACTCTGAAAAACCTTTGTTTGTATTTTTCTTCAGAATTCGAATTACCTGACGTTCACTGTAATTGAAAGAAGAGGCAAGTTGTGAAAGTGTAATGTGCTGATAATGAATCTGCATATAGTTTAAGAGCGCACGAAAACTTTCATCGGACCGGTTCATGTATGAGGTTGAAAAAAAGGCATTATTTTCATAAGAGCGCATAAGTTTCAGTATGAATTCCATAACGAGTAATTCAATCATCTGATCGTTATATTTTAGAGAATTCTGCCACTCTCTGTAAATTTCCAGGATAAGATTTTCTAATGTCGTATCATTGTGACAGTGCCAGATGATGTATCCATTGGAAGCGCCATAAATGGCATTGGAAAAAATAGTGGCCAGGTAATTGTTGTTATTTAATAACGGGAAGAAAGCCGTATCAAATGTAGTTGTGCGAATGATAAGATCAATGATGATGCTCCCGGAATTATGTGTACAGAATGTATGGGATAGTCCAGGTGGACATAAAATGATATCTCCATCCATCAAGGAAACGGAAGTCTCGTTATCGATGAAAATACTGGAGTCACTTTTCATTACGTAATTAATTTCTATAAACTGATGTGAATGCAGTAACAGCGGCATGTAGCGGAGGTTCTTCAGAACACACACATTTTTATCATGTGGAATGAAAAAATCTTCGGATAAATATGTGGAAGAACCATTTAAGAAAAATGGGTTATCAGGAAACTTTTGTTTCCATTCCTGTTCGAGTAAATGGAGAAGATAGTTATAGTCGTGTTCATTCCGGGCGGGAGTTATGATCTTATCCTGATAGGAAGGGAATTTTTCAAGGAAATTTTTTAAAAATGATTCTATAGGATTTAATTGCAATAAGCTGTTTGTATTTGTCATTATATACCACTCCTTGTCATTTCTTTCATGAAATAATGTCACAAAATTTGTGACATTGCATATTATAATCGGTTCAGAATGAAAAAACAAGGAGGATTTAACGAATGAAAAGAGAGAAATTGAAATGGTCAACCATAATTTCTTACGCACTGGCATATGGAAGTGGATATCAGATTATGGGATCTTTAGTTGGTGCATATTTGATGATTTTTTTGACAGATACATTTGGAGTACCGGCTGCAGCAGTAGGAGTGATCACAGTAGTCGCATCGATATGGGATGCTGTCAATGATCCGATGATGGGTGCGATTGCAGACCGGACGAACACAAGATGGGGAAAATACAGACCATATTTCTTATTTGTACCGGCTGCATTGACGGTGGTAGTTGTACTTTTATTTGCAAATCCGAATATTGGTACAACCGGAAAAATTATATGGACGGCTGTTTTTTATGTTTTGTATGGAATGTTGAGAACGGCGATTGAAATTCCAAGCGGAGCGCTGATCAATGCGGTTACAGACGAACCTTCAGAGCGAAACAAAATGATCAATGCGTATACGATGGTCATGGGAATCTGTACGACGATAGCAACATCCTTTGGACTGAGCCTGGTATCATTCTTTGGTGGAAAAAATACATCTAAAGGTTATATGATCGTTGTGGGAATTGCAGGGGTTTTGATGACAATTACCTGTTGGTTATGCTTTGCAACAACAAAAGAAACCTGTATAAAAGAAACAGAGAAGAAACCGTTACTGGAAGAGATAAAAACGTTGTTTCGCGTAAAGGGACTTTTGTATACAATTTTGGTATGGCTTGCAGCGTATATTTCATACTGTGTTATGATGTCTTCATCTGTATATTACATTATGTACTGTCTTTGCAGACCAGATCTTATTTCTGTATATATGCTTGATATTTCTGTTATAGGTTTGTTGGGAATTATAATTGTGATTCCTGTATTTTTGAAAATATTTAAGAAAACTGAGAAAGCGTTTGCGGCTTCACAGGTTATAGTTGCAATTAGCAGTATCATAATTATTATTTTTAAAGAAAATATAGCAGTTATATTTGTATGCTCGGGGATTGCGTCAATGTTTGCCACAGCATCAATGCCGTTTAGTGCAATGATTATGACTGAGATGACGGATATGATTCTGTTGGACTCTGGGCGCATCATGAATGGAACAATGGCAGCTTTAAAGGGATTTTCAAATAAGGCAGGTATTGCAGCAGCAAATGCAGCGGTCAGCTTTACACTTGCTGCAACTGGATATATTGCCAATGCTGTAGGAAAAGAACCGCAGGCTGTAATAAATGGTATTACAGCAGTCAGATTTGTAGTTCCGGCTGTTTGCGCAATTGTTATTATATTGGCGTTGTTCAAATATCCAGTGACAGAGGAAAAAAGAAGAAAAATCGGAAAGTTGTATGAAAAAGGACAGGAGAAATAGCTGATGAAGACAGATGAAATCAATATACGTGATCCGTACATATTGTGTGATAACGGAATATATTATCTATACGGAACAAGAGCAGAAACATGTTGGGGAAAAGCAGAAGGATTTGACTGTTATAAAAGTAAAAATTTAATTGACTGGAGTGAACCAGTGGAAATATTCAAGGCGCCAGAAGGGTTCTGGGCAGATAGATGTTTTTGGGCACCGGAATGTTGGAAATATAATGGAAAATATTATCTTGTGACAACATTTGCGAATGAGTCACATAAAGGGATTCAGATCCTGAAATCTGACAGGCCAGATGGTAAATTTGAGATAATGACAGAATCAGCAATCACACCTACAACTTGGAATTGTATCGATGGAACATTATATATAGAAGGAGAAAGAGTATTTCTTATATTTTCACATTCTTTTGAAGATGTAAAAAAAGGAGATATGTGCATTGCAGAATTATCTTCCGACCTTTTGAATATAAAATCTGAAATTACGACACTTTTTTCGGCAGAAGAGGCACTATGGGCAAAGCCGATTCCATTTGCAAAGGTTGAATTTGGAATGGAGGGGGATGTATATTTTACGGATGGTCCGTCTGTATATAAGAAGAAAAACGGACAGCTTGTCATATTATGGTCCAGTTGGGGAGAAAATGGATATACGGTAGGACAGACTGTATCGGAATCAGGAAACATACAGGGACCATGGACGCATGTAGATAAACCGGTATTTGAAAGAGATGGCGGTCACGGAATGTTTTTTGAAACAATAGAAGGCGAAAGACAATATACGTTACATTATCCAAACCGAAAAGGAGAAGAGCATCCAGTGTTTATGAAAATAGAAGAATCAGAAAAGGGTATCGTGATTATATAGTAGAGAAAAAATGAGGTGTCACATGATTTTGTGTCACCTCATTTTTTCTTCATACCAAAGTATGCAAGAGAAGCTGCCGGTGGCAGGTTCTCTGTATATGCAGGGAAAGGTTGAATTTGGTAAGAAAATACTGCGAAAATTACATCAAGAGACATAAAAACTTTTCAAAGTTAACACCATCGTTTACAGGAACTCGTTCCTTTGAGGAATCGATCAATGCCTGCTCGAGAAACTTCCCGGCAGTTTGCATAGTATCTGTAAGAGAATCCCCTCTGGCAAGTCCGCCTGTAATGCAAGAGGCGAAGAGATCTCCGGTGCCGGAATAACTTCCACTGCAGCAAGGACAGGATGAGAGATGATAAATATCGTTATCGATCAAAAGATTCCCGATTTTATGTATACCTGTTTCGTCTGTAAAGTGGATACCGGTAATGATGATTTTCTTTTGGTGGTTTTCGGTAAGAGCCAGGCTGGCAGTCTGTATTTTTGTAATAATATCTTCCATATTCAGAGAAGTGTTCTGGAAGGCTTTGTAATCGGTATCGGTTAACAGACAGAATTCAGTAAGGTTGGGAGTGATAATATCTGCACGTGACACAAGTTTCTTCATGGCAGCCAGTAGATCGGAAGTATACATATCATAAGTCACACCGTCGTCCCCCATAACTGGGTCGACCAGAAGAAAGGTATCCGGTGTCTGAAACGTATCCAGAAAGTGAAAAATCTGTTCAATCTGTGCTACGCTGGCAGTATATCCGGTGTAAATCCCGGAAAATGTGGTATTTAACTTTTCCCATTCAGAGCGTATATGTTCCATCTTGTCTGTAAAATCATAGCAGTAATAACTTGGATATTCGGTCTGGGAGCTAAGAATAGCTGTCGGAAGGGGGCAGGCCTGAATACCCATCGCAGATAATACTGAGATAGCGGCAGTCAGAGAACAACGTCCAAGTCCGGACAGATCATTGATTACAGCAACCTTTTTTGTCATAAAGAAATCCTCATTTCCTAGTGTATTGTAAATATGTAATAATTATACCATTATAAAAAGAAGAAAGAAACGGCCAGAGAAAGGGAAGCATAACAGGCCACCAGAGCACAAAAAAAATAAGCACAAAAAAAATAATTAAAAATTTTTGAAAAATTGTTGACAGATAGAAAATGTTGCGCTATACTTAATTTCGTTGCTGAGGTATAAAAGCTTCGGAAACAATAAAATGAATATGTGCGCGTAGCTCAGCTGGATAGAGCGTCTGGCTACGGACCAGAAGGTCGGGAGTTCGAATCTTCTCGCGCACGTAGGAGAAACCCTTGTTTGATATAAAGTCAAACGAGGGTTTTTTGCTGTTACATGTCCGGTGAGTCATATTTTTTATACATGGTTTCGTACACGGTAGACCGGGCAGTATTGACACAGATTGGGCAACTGTGGTAAGGTTACAAGGTAAATTAAATCATGATTGTGTGAGGTGTCAGTCAGGATATCAAGGATAATTTATGGGAATTATTTTATAGAAAGAATGATCTGACTGGTGAAAAGGGAAACAGGTGAGAATCCTGTACGAACTCGTCACCGTATTTTGCGAGCGGAAGCTGCATACCCACTGGGATGACCGGGAAGGGAGCTGAAGCGCCAGAGCAATAAGCCGGGAGACCTGCCTTTCGCAGTACAGGAACGTAAAAGTTCAGGCCACGAGGAATTGGCAGTACGAAATAAGTCACAGAACTGTATGTGATATGTAGATATTATGTAATACAGTTTTATTTTCGTTGTCTTCGTTTCCTGGCGGAGGCTTTTTTTGATATTATGTGTCCGGAAGGAACCGCCGGTGGCAGAGATCTTGTATCTCATGTATTGACAATCAAAAAACAGGAGGTAGAAAGAAATGAAAAAGAAACTGGTAGTAGTATTATTATCAGCAGCTATGTGTGTAGCGGCATTTGGCGGATGTGGAGCAAAATCAGACAGCTCCGACAGCAGCAGTAACAAGAAGACAGAGACTTCTTCAAAAAAGGAAGATCAGAAAGCAGCGGATGCAGTTGCAAAAAAGATTGATGCGATCTACGTTCAGGAAAGAACAGACAAGACGGATGAACAGTGTAAAGCAGCAAAAGAAGCGTGGGATAAATTGACAGATGCGCAGAAAGAACTGGTAGAAGGAGACAATGCAGATCCGGATTACTTCGGAAGAGATACAGGAGATGCTTCCCAGGATGACCCGTTAAATGGAGATGATATCGGAGAGAAGGAACTTCTGGTAGTAAGTTTCGGTACTTCTTTTAATGCGAGCCGTGCAGCCGATATCGGTGGAGTAGAGAAAGCACTCCAGGCAGCAAATCCGGACTGGTCTGTAAGAAGAGCATTTACAGCTCAGATCATCATCAACCATGTACAGGCAAGAGATGGCGAGAAGATTGATAATGTGGATCAGGCTTTAGAGCGTGCCGTAAAAAATGGTGTCAAGCAACTGATTATACAGCCAACACACTTAATGCATGGTGCAGAATATAAAGAGTTAACAGAAGCAGTGGAGAGTTACAAAGATAAATTTGAATCTGTCAAGATCGCAGAACCGCTTCTCGGAGAAGTCGGATCGGATGCGACAGTGATCAATGCAGATAAAGCAGCAGTAGCAGAAGCAATTACAGCAGAAGCTGTTAAGACAGCAGAATATGACAGCCTTGATGCAGTCGCAGCAGACAGTACAGCATTTGTATTCATGGGACACGGAACATCAGATGAAGCAAAGATCAGCTATTCCCAGATGCAGACACAGATGGAAAAGCTGGGATATAAGAATGTATTTATCGGAACAGTAGAAGGAGAACCGGAGGAAACTTCGTGTGAATCTGTTATCGAAAAAGTAAAAGATGCCGGATATAAGAATGTCATTCTTCGTCCACTGATGGTTGTGGCAGGTGATCATGCGAACAATGACATGGCCGGAGATGATGATGATTCATGGCTGAGCCAGTTCGAGGCATCTAAGAACTTTGACAGTGTGAAGACACAGATCGCAGGTCTTGGAGAAATCGATGCAATCCAGCAGTTATATGCAGCTCATACAAAAGCAGCCATGGATGCACAGTAAAAAAATATTAAAGGGAGAGAACAATGTTAAGAAAAAGACTGATGACGCTTGCATTAGCGGTAGTGATGACCGTGTCTGTATTTACAGGATGCGGCAGTAAAGATGACAGTAAGACATCTAGGTCAGAGAGCAAAAAGACAGAACAGCAGAAGTCTGATGCGAAAAAAGAGAAAGCAGCAGAAAAGGAAGAGACAAAAGCTCCGATCGAAGATGGAACCTATACAGCAGAGTTTAAAACGGACAGTTCCATGTTTCATGTAAATGATGCATATGATGATAAGGGGACATTGACGGTAAAAGACGGAAAGATGACGATTCATATCAGTCTTGTATCAAAAAATATTGTAAATCTGTTTCCTGGTACAATAAAAGATGCCAAGAAAAAGGGAGCAAAACTTCTGCAGCCGACGACAGATACTATAACAGATGAAAATGGTAATGTCGTAACAGATATAGAGGGTAAGCCGAAAGAAGTATACGGTTTTGATGTTCCGGTGCCGGCACTGGACAAAGAATTTGATCTGGCACTGATCGGAACAAAAGGAAAGTGGTATAATCATAAAGTAAGTGTTTCCAATCCTGTAAAAGCTGAATAAATATCAATTGATCATAAAATCTCTTGTCTTTCATATTATTATACAAAGTGTATATGTGAAGGATAAGAGATTTTTTTATTTATTTGCAATGGTGAAAATGCATAAAAAATATAATATTTACTAGACTTTTATGTTAAAATATACTAATATTAAATCAACAGCAAAATGTAATAAAAACAGGAAGGAAACAAGCGAATGAAAGGAAATGTAATAGTAGGACAATCTGGGGGACCAACTGCAGCGATCAATGCGAGTCTTGCCGGTGTATACCGGACAGCAAAAGACCGTGGAGCGAATAAAGTGTACGGAATGCTTCATGGAATTCAGGGATTATTAAAGGAAAAATATATTGATCTGTCAGATCACATCAAGACAGAGCTGGATGCAGAGTTATTAAAGAGAACACCGGCTGCATTCTTAGGTTCCTGCCGGTATAAACTTCCGGAGATACATGAGAACCGGGAAGTTTATGATAAGATTTTTGAAATTCTGGATAAACTGGATATTGAAGCATTTATTTATATCGGCGGAAATGATTCTATGGACACGATTAAAAAGTTATCGGATTATGCAATTGTGTTTGGACATTCTATCCGGTTCATAGGATGTCCGAAGACAATTGATAATGATCTTGCGTTGACAGATCATACACCGGGATACGGAAGTGCGGCAAAATATATCGGAACATCGATGAAAGAGATTATCCGTGACAGCTTCTGCCTGGAATATGAAAAGGGCGTAGTATCTATTGTAGAGATCATGGGAAGAAATGCAGGATGGCTGACAGGTTCCACAGCACTGTCACAGGGAGAGGATTGTGAAGGTCCGGATCTTATTTATCTGCCGGAGCTGCCGTTTGATCTTCAGTTATTCGGGGAAAAGATCAGGCAATTATTACAGGAAAAGACATCCATCGTAGTTGCGGTATCAGAAGGGATCCGTACAGCAGATGGTACATATGTATGTGAACTTGGCAACAGTATTGATTTTGTGGATGCATTCGGACACAAACAGCTATCAGGAACTGCATCTTATCTGGCGAGTTATATTGCAGGTGAGATCGGATGTAAGACACGTGCGATTGAATTAAGTACATTGCAGAGAGCTGCATCGCATGCGGCTTCAAGAGTAGATATTCTGGAGGCATATCAGGTTGGAGGAGCTGCAGTAAAAGCAGCAGACGAAGGAGATACCGGAAAGATGGTTGTCTTAAAACGTCTGTCCGATGATCCGTATCAGTGCGGAACGGAAGTGAAAGATGTACATAAGATTGCCAATGATGAGAAGCTGGTTCCAAGAAGCTGGGTAAACAAAGAAGGCACTTATGTAACAAATGAGTTTATTTCATATGTACGTCCGTTGATCCAGGGAGATGTATCACCGGTTATGGTAGATGGAATTCCAAGACATCTGTATACACCGAAAGAACTCAGCCACAGATAATCCATTTAAAATCAGAGAGAAGATAAAAGAACGTCTTGTCATGAGGATATCTCATGTCAGGACGTTTTTTTATCGGGACGTCTGATCTTTTGCGATAAAAAAGTGCATGAAAAGTAAAAAAAGTCTTGAAATTTTGAAAATAATCAGGTAGTATATGCTTAATCTATATTTTCAAGATAGATTCGGTTAATCAATCTATAAAGATTCTATAACCTGTGTGAGGGTTCAAAAAATTACCATTTGTAAAAAAACTGAAGAATAGAATTGAGGTGGAATGCATTGCAGCAAAAGGAAAGCTATGATGTACTGCGTCTGATCGAACATGGACAGATCTGTTATATCAGTTCTGAAAATGTACAGGGAAGAACACTTGCCAGATATTTGAAGTATCATCCGGTAATGGAGAAGAAGGAAATGTTCCTGTTGTTAAAGGCAATTGCAGAACAGCTGGAACTGATTCACAAATGCAGAGGGAATCCATGCTATCAGTATGTGAATCCATACAGTATTATTCTGGCGGAGGACGGCAGGGTTTATTTTCTGGATATGAAAGCCGAGACAAACATGAAACAGGTAGTATTTATGCAAAGGAGGGACATGCGGGAATATTTTCTCCCTCCGGAAGAGAATTATTATCAAAATGCCAGTAAAGAGCTGGACATATATGGATTGGGAAAGACATTTCAATATATTCTCGCTTCGTCAGAAACAGAACCGCATCTGAACCGGTGGGAAGAACACAGACTTCAGAGTATCATTTCAAAAACAATGGGAACAAAAGGGTCTTATTATCAAAGCGTTTCAGAAATTCAAAAACAAATCCCAAAATGGAAAGAAAAAGTTAATAAAGAAAGTTCGGGAGACAAAGGAAAACGCAGGTGGAAGATATATATCGCATTATTTTTCGCAGTGGTGGCGGCAGGGTACATGTTGATACAGCAAAGAAAAAATGTACCTGACGGAATAATAAAGGAACAACAGAAAGCAACCAGTAATGTCAATACAGAATTACGCACAGACAGTCAGGAGAATGAGAAACGGGACGAAGAATATCTGGAACTGGCACTTGCGTATTTCTTAAATGTCGGGAATGTGGAGAAAAGCCGTATTTGTCTGAATGAACTGACCAATAAAGAACTTGCGGAGAATCTGAAAATGTTGATCGGCGCATATGAAAAACAGGAATGTCCGGAAGATGTAAGAAAATATAAAAAGAGTCTTGCATATCTGGAAAAGGTATGGAAAAAAAGGAGCAAGATATCCGAGGAGAAGCAAAAACAGGAAATCCAGTGCCTGATCAGAGGATATGGACTTCTGGATGACGAGGACAGTGTAGAAAAGGTATTAGAACTGGTAAAGAGGGGGATGCAGACGGATTATCTGAATGATCCGGTAAAAAAAGAAATGTTAGAATACCAGGCGGCCGCTTGTGAAAAAAAGAAGACGGAGGAGGAAGCGGCAAAGATATATACAGAGCTATTGGAGATGGAGCAGGAGGACGGAAACAGAGAAATGTTGTATAAAAAAATTGCACAATTATATGAAGCAGCAGGCAGGTGCGATATGGCAATGGATATCTGTATTCAGGGAATCGGAGAATTGAAGGAATCTCAGGAGCTAAAACTGATGCATATCCGATTCATGTGTGCAGATCCGTCCGTCAGCAGGGAAGAATGTTCCATGAAGATCAAAGAGTATGTAAGAGATGACGGACAACTGCCGGATCAGGAGGAATTTAAAAAACTGCAGAAAGAATATGCGATCAAGATGGAAGGAGAAGAGGTATGGGTAGGAAGATAAAAAAAGCAATCACTGTTGTAATAGCAGGAATGATCATAGGCTCACAGTTTGCAGATATGTCAGCAGTTGGAAGCATTGTACAGGCAGAGGCTGGAGATCACAGAGAAGCAGAAAAAGAAACAGATCCGGAAGAAGACAAGAATCCGGAAGAAGACAAGGATCCGGAAGAAGACAAGAATCCGGAAGAAGACAAGGATGAGAATAAGGATCCGGATAAAGACTCTGAAAAAGAGGATAAAGATCCGGAAGAAGACTTTGAAAAAGAAGAGATAAAACCTTATCAGATTGTATATAACGAACCAGATGGGGAAAACGGATACTATATTCATCGTCCGGATGGAAGAATTACGCATATGAGCAAAAGAGGGGCAACAAGATATCTCTTCAAAAATGGAAATAATGAACAGCAGGAAGGAATATTGAACAGACAAAATGAAAGCTTCCTGTTGAAACAATTGAATTTTACAGACGGCGGAAATGAATTGAAGATATGGATGGAAGATGAAAAAGGACACCGGGTAGAAAATTCAGAAAGTCAAAAAGAATTCTGGCTGGATAGCAGTAAACCTGTAGTACATTATGAAATAACAGGAGGTTCGGAGATATGGCACAAAGATATTGCGGAAGTCCGGGTAGAATCTTCCGATGGGCTAAATGGAAGTCAGATTGCGGAAATTATCTGTAAAACAGGAGAAAAAGTAATTGGAAAAAGCAATAAAGAAACAGAAATATTTCGAATGGAAGAAGAATCGAAGAATGGTGAAGGAATTCCTGTAACTTTTATTGTAAAAGATGTTGCAGGAAATAAGACGATAGTGACAGATAAGGTCTATATTGACAGGAATGTTCCGGAGGCAGCTATACAAGGAGTGCAGGATTATATGATCACCAGTAAACCGGTTAAAGTGAACTATCTGGCAGAAGAGGAAAATATATTTCAGGTTGTGCAGGCACATATTTCGAAAGAAGATATCACCGGAAGAAAAGAAGAAACAGAGATCACAGAGTGGCGGATAAGAAAGTCGGATGAGTCAGGAAAGATGAGAAAAGAAAGCAGTCAGACACTTACAGAAGACGGAATATATAAACTGAGAATAAATGCAGCTGATATGGCAGGACATGAAAATCAGGTGGAGCGACAGGTGATTATTGACAAAGAAAATCCGGTGATTGTTCATGTGGATGAACTCGATGGAAAATATTTAAAATACTTCCGATGGGATTATTCGGCCGGAGAATCGGTCAAAGATTTTACCAGTTATACGTACACCATGAAATTAGATGATACAGTATATCGTCCGGGAGAGAAGATCGAGAAAGAAGGCATGCATACACTGGTTGTGGAAGCGGTAGATTCTGCAGGCAATAAGAGTGATGCAAAGGCAAGGTTTACAATTGATCATACCCCGCCGGTGATCAGATTTGAAAATATCAGAGAAGGAGAAAGCTATGAAAAGGAAAGAAAATTTTATATCCGAACGGAAAATCCGGAAGATCAGATTGAATACATTAAGATTAATGGAGCGAAGCAAAAGAGTGAAAAGCAAAAGGGACTTTATGAATGTAAAGTAGATGAAGCAAAAGCATATGAAGTTGAAGTAAAGGCAAAAGATTTTGCGGGCAATGAACAGATCTCACGGATTGGATTTCAGATAGAGCAGGAAAAAACATTATTACAGAAGATAACAGAGCCTGTAAAGAAATATATTTTTTATGGAAATGAGAAAGCGGTAAAAAAAGAAGAGCAGTTAAAAGAAGAACAGATGAACAAAAGAAATGGTAAAAGTATATTGTGTTCAGGTATTATGCTCACAGGTGTGTTAACGGGAATTGGCTTCTGGAAAAGAGAAAGATTGGGGAATATATTGAAAAAAATGCAGCCAGACAACAAAAACAAGTAGAATCTTTCCATAAAAGGGAGGATGCCGGGTAACCGCTTTCGCGATTCCCGGCATGTATTATGAAAAAGTTTATTCCAAATAGTATTTACATACTAGATAATGTCTTGTGTATTTCTTTGATGATTATAGTATAAAAAAGACCTATGAAGAAAGAATGTTAAAGTAGTGAAAGAATTTTGAAGGATAAATGAACAAATTGTGAACACGGGATTTTACAAAGATTTTGTTGGAAAACAGAGGAAAATAGATTATACTAATAGAAGTCAATTTTGAAGAAAGAGGAGAAAAGAAGAATGAAATATATTTCTTTTGCCATTCCGTGTTACAATTCACAGGATTATATGGCTCATGCGATAGAAAGTATTCTTCCGGGTGGAGAAGACGTTGAAATTATTATCGTAAATGACGGATCAAAAGACAGAACATCAGAGATTGCTCACGACTATATGGAAAAATATCCTACAATCGTTAAAGTAGTAGACAAGGAAAATGGTGGACATGGAGATGCTGTAAACTCCGGACTGACACATGCCACTGGCAAATATTTTAAGGTTGTAGACAGTGATGACTGGGTGGATGAAGATGCACTTCATAAAATTCTGGAAGTATTGCGTCATATGGAAGAAGATGCCATGGAATTAGATATGCTGATTGCCAACTACGTATATGAGAAAGTTGGAGCAGCACACAAGAAAGTAATCCATTACCGTAATGTATTGCCGCAGGATGAGATTTTCCGTTGGGATGATATGGGACATTTTCATCTGGATCAGTATATTCTGATGCATTCAGTTATCTATCGCACCGATATGTTGAAATTAATCCAGCTTCATCTGCCGAAGCATACATTCTATGTGGACAATATTTATGTATATTATCCACTTCCACATGTGCGAAAGATTTACTATATGGATGTAGATTTTTACAGATATTTTATCGGACGCGAGGATCAGTCGGTTAATGAGAAAGTAATGATCAAAAGGCTGGATCAGCAGATATTTGTCACAAAGACAATGATCGATATGTATCAGCTGAAAAACATCGGAAGTAAGAAATTAAGACAGTATATGTTGAATTATCTGGCAATCATGATGACAGTTTCTTCTATTCTTTGTATCCGTTCCAAGAATAAAGAAAATCTGGAGAAGAAAAAGGAATTATGGCAGTATCTGAAGAAGAAAGATCTGCGCAGTTTTATAAAGATCCGCTATGGAATTCTTGGGCAGACTATGAATATTCCGGGAAAATCAGGACGTAAGATATCATCGCTGGCGTATACAGTTGCAAGACGTCTGATCGGGTTTAATTAATTTTTCTATTTAATGCATTAAGCCAAATCCCCGAACCGTAATAAAAGATTACAGTTCTCCATTTAATTATTATGGCATGCGAAACCGCAGGAATAAACTTACAAGGTCCTATCCTGTGCATACGGACTCATGGTTGGTAATTCTTAAGTAAAAAAGTTGACCGTTTGCTCACAAAAAATCCACTGTCTGAGACGAATGTCGAGTTTGGATTTTTTGTGAGCTCGTTTTTAGGTCAACTTTTTTGCTTTAGAATTTCCCCATGTTGGAGTCAGCACAGGATAGGACCTTGTAAGTTTATTCCGATCGGTGATAGCCGCTATAATGCATTAAATAGAAATCTACCCTAAAATAATTCTCAATAGTACTTTATCCAACATAATCGTCCGGTTCCAGGGGTTGATGATGATGCCCTGAATGTTATCAGTTGTAATAGCAGAATTAAATAACTGTTTCATATCGGTAAGAAATGTAGACATTACGCTTCCGGAACCTTTGAGTTCTTCATCGAAGCTGGTAAATGCCGCCCACCATTTGCGGCCATCATCGGTCTGGATTGCCTGTATCTGGAGGCCGGAGGCAGCGGAAGAGGGATCTACTGCAATGATCAGTTCGCCATGTTCATTCATGCGTCTGCGGATGACGGTCAGGACGTGAGCAAGCATTTCCTGAGATGGTTCCTGTTGAAGAGCTGCAATGGCAGATTCAATCTTGTTATTGCCCTGTAAAGTTTTATCGGTATATGTATGGTCATTCATAATTGTGCAAAATCCTTTCTAGATAGATAATGGATACAGAGAACCTGTCAATGACAGCCTCGCTTGCATATTTTTGTATAAAAATATACGGACAGCAGGAGAGCCATCCGTATATTAATATAAAGTATTTCAGTTGGAAGAGCAAGCTAATTGAACTCCCATGGAGAAATATATTTATTTGGAGATGAAGCATATCCATTGTTATATTTCACTGTGACATATAAAGAGTCATCACCATCAACCAGTTTCACATAGCAGATATTATCTTTGTTGAATTTGTGTGTGATATCGATGGACTGATTTTTGTAATACAGGATGACGGAACCATCTTTTTCATATTCTATATCCGGAGCATTTAGTTCTTCCATAATTTCTTCTTGTGTAAGGCTCCGTTCGGAGCCATCCTGGTTAAATGCAATGCCGCCTCCGCCAAATTCTTTATTTTTTCCGTCTTTATCTGCATAAGTTCCGGTATAAGAACCGTCAGAATTGATTGTTAAAGTAGCAGTTGTCTGATCTCCGTGGATCCAGAGCTGGACTTTACGTTGAATTCCGCCAAGATCGGATGCGTAGGCTGTTCCGGTTCCGGCAGTTACGATCAGGCATGTGGCAACTGTGGCGGCAATTGTTTTTAATTTGTGCTTTCTATTTAAGATACTCATTTTATCTACCTCCAGGGAAAAATTGTTGGAGGCGGAAAGTGTATCAAAAGCCTGCTTGTATTTTTCTTTATTCGTCATCGTTCCATTCCTCCTTTAAGGTTTCTTTGAGAAGAGCACGTCCGCGGGAAAGCCGGGTCTTTACATTGCTGACAGAAAGATGCAGGATATCACTGATCTCTTGTGTTGTATAATCTTCATAGTAAAAGAGATGCAGGACAATTCGGTATTTTTCAGGAAGTTTCATTACTGTGTCAAACAGAGTTTCTGATTCCAGTGTTTCGAAGGTTAATGTTTCCATATATTCTTCTAAGTTGCATTTATTTCTGTGCCAGAATGAGCGGGTGATATTCTTTGCTTTATTGATCGCAACCCGGATCAGCCAGGCACGGATATGTTCTTCTGTATCAAACTCTTTTTTATATGTGTGATACTGAATAAATGTATCCTGAACGACATCTTCTGCATCTTGTTGGTTCCTGCATATATTAAATGCAATCGCATACAGATGCTTTTGATATTGTTCGATTAAAACTTGTGTTGCTGGTTTCATGAGTACTCCTTTTTGGTGTTAGTGGGAAAACAGATGTTCATTTCTTAAGGCCTTTCACTTATAATACAAATGAAAATATGGAAAGGTTACAAATGGAGGTAAGAATATATGTTTTAACTATATCTTACTATCGAGCATAAGCATTTTACATTTTAAAATATACGTTGTAAACTATATTATGAAAAAATAACTTCGAAATAAGAGGCGAGAGATAAAATGTATCTGATATCGGTGTATTTTGATAACAAAAGCAATAAAATAATTTCTGATTATATCAATAAGATTGCACAAAAGACAGGAAATACTTTTATGACGGACAATCACGTTCCACCTCATCTGACAATTATGTCTGTAGAGGCAAGAGAGGAAGAAAATTTGACAGAGGTGATGGAACAGCTGGAGAGGTCCCTGACCAAAGGGCAGATCCAATTGGTCTCTGTCGGAGTGTTATTGCCATATGTACTGTATGTGACACCGGTTCTGAATCTGTATTTGGAAGATATGATCGAACAGGTACATGATATGGTAAAGAATATTCCGGAAGTCAGGATGAGCCGGTATTATCAGCCAATGCAGTGGCTTCCTCATATCACACTGGGAAAGAAGCTTTCAAAAGAGCAGATGCAGGAAGCATTTGCAGTTATGCAGGAACAATTCGTACCGATGGAAGTTACGGTATCGGAGATCGGGCTGGCGAAGACCAATCCACATCAGGATCTTGTAAGAATAGAATTAAATGATTAATTGCGGTGGAAAATAAAATGATTAACAGAGAAGATATGCTGGCACTGACCAGAAGAATGACAGTAAAGCGAACATCCATGACAAGAATTGCCGGAGGATATCTGGACCGGGATGGATATATAGACGGAACATTTAATACCGGATTTTTGAAATTGAGTCCGGATGAGAAAGAAAAAAATTTACAGATAGCAAAATTCATTCCATTTGCAGATACGAATAAAAATCTGAAAGAATATGCATTTTCCGATGAGAAGACGAAAGGCGACAGTATGTGGAAACTGTTAATGGGAATGCGTGCGTGCGGTCTGAAAAATGATGCACTGATGGAGACTTTTTATGAAATTGTTGGTGAACGATATCAGTCAGAGGGAGACTATGCCATTTTCGTATTTCATGACCGATACGATATTCCGGCAAAAGGGAAAGATCATGTCCGTCAGGGTGAATCTGAAGAAATGTTTGAATACTTAATCTGTGCCATCTGTCCGGTAAGTGGAGATTACGAACCGGGAGAACCGGAATGTGGATTCTTATTTCCGGCATATATGGACGGCGGGGCGGCCATGAATTATGTGGATGTATATCAGAAGAATCAGGAATATCCGCATACAGAGCTTTTGAAATTACTTGGAGTATGATGAGATAGAGAAAATTTCTTATAAAGGTGTTTAATGGTTTCAAATTCATCTGGGATATCTTATAATATAAAGGATTGAGTTTAGAGGAAAAGGTAGGAATATACAATGCATACAATGAAAAAATTCATTCGGTATTATGCCCCGTATAAGGCGGTATTCTTTCTGGATCTGATCTGTGCGGCAGTCATAAGTCTGGTGGATCTCGCATTTCCACAGATTTTACGTACGCTTACGAAGACGTTGTTTACAGAATCAGCAGATCACATACTGCATGCCTTGCTTCCGATTGGGGCAGGATTGCTTGCAATTTATATATTACAGGCGCTTTGTAAATATTATGTAAGCTATCAGGGACATATGATGGGAGCCAATATGGAACGGGATATGAGGCAGCAGCTTTTTGATCATTATGAAAAACTGTCATTCTCATATTATGACCAGAATAATTCGGGGCAGATGATGAGTAAGCTGGTATCGGATCTTTTCGATATCTCGGAGTTTGCACATCATGGACCGGAGAACTTATTTATTTCGCTGATCAAAATTATCGGTTCGTTCATATTCCTGTTTCTAATCAACTGGAGACTGGCAATACCGCTTCTGGTTCTGGTAGTGTTCATGGTGTTCTTTTCGTACGGGCAGAATAAGAAGATGCAGGCGACATTCATGGACAACCGGCGTAAGATCGGGGATGTTAATTCGAGTCTTCAGGATACACTGGCCGGGATCCGTGTTGTACAGTCCTTTGCAAATGAAGAGATTGAACGGGAGAAGTTCCGAAAAAGCAACCAGGGATTTCTGCGTTCCAAGGATGCCAATTATAAATGTATGGGAAGCTTTATGAGCGGCAACCTGTTCTTTCAGGGGATGATGTATCTGGTAACGCTGGTATTCGGAGGATGGCTGATCGCACATGGGAAGATGGAGGCAGCGGATCTTGCGATGTACGCACTCTATATTGGGATCTTTATCAGCCCGATACAGATTCTGGTCGAGCTTACTGAGATGATGCAGAAAGGACTGTCCGGATTCCGCAGATTTCTGGATGTGGTAGAGACCGAGCCGGAGATCGTGAATGCACCGGACGCAGAATCAATAGATGAAGTAAACGGACACGTTTCTTATGAAAATGTATCGTTTCATTATAGCGACGATGATACACCGGTGCTTTCTAATGTTACATTCGACATTCCGGCAGGAAAATCCGTGGCTTTAGTCGGACCTTCGGGAAGTGGTAAGACGACGATCTGCTCTCTGCTTCCGAGATTCTATGATGTAACAGGCGGACGTGTTACGATCGACGGAAAAGATGTCCGGGATCTGACACTGGAAAGTCTGCGTAATCAGATCGGACTGGTACAGCAGGATGTGTATCTGTTCTGTGGAAGTATTAAAGAGAATATCGCATATGGGAAGCCGGGAGCATCTATGGAAGAGATTGAAGACGCAGCAAGGAAAGCGAACATTCATGATTTTATTATGGAACTGCCGGACGGATATGATACATTTGTAGGTGAACGTGGAACAAGACTTTCCGGCGGACAGAAACAGAGAATCTCGATTGCAAGAGTATTTCTTAAGAATCCGTCAATCCTGATTCTAGATGAGGCGACAAGTGCACTGGATAATGAGAGCGAACGCTGGATCCAGAAGAGTCTGGAAGAGCTTGCAAAGAACCGGACAACGATTACGATCGCGCATCGATTATCAACAATCCGCAATGCGGATGAGATCCTTGTAGTGGCAGATAATGGAATCGCAGAGCGTGGAACACATGAAGAACTGTTAAAACAGGGCGGAATCTATGCGCATTATAATGAGATGGGATAGGCAGAAGATAAGAAAAACGGAAGCTGCTTTGTGAGTAGAAACATAAAAATTATCAATAAAGAAATTTGCAAAAGAAAAAGATTGTCGTGAAAAGAATATATGATATAATTTACAAAGATATCAGCGGCAGAAAGGACAGTGCAAAACTGTAAAGGAACAGTAGAAATGATTGATATCAGTGAATAAAAACGGCCACAGAATAAGGCGGCAAATCATAAGAAACAGAGGTAGAATTATGGGAAAAATCAGAATTGGTATCGTTGGATACGGTAACATCGGACGCGGAGTAGAGCAGTCTATCAAGCGTAATGATGATATGGAATTAAAAGCAGTATTTACAAGAAGAGATCCTGCAAGTGTAAAGATCCAGACAGAAGGGGCAGAAGTAAAGCACTTTGATGATATGGAAGCTATGAAAGATGATATCGATGTAATGATCCTCTGCGGCGGATCAGCAACAGACCTTCCGGTAATCGGACCGAAGGTAGCAGCATCATTCAATACCATTGACAGCTTTGATACACATGCTAAGATCCCTGAGTATTTTGCAAATGTAGATAAAGCAGCAAAAGAAGGAAAGAATGTAAGTATTATCTCAGTAGGCTGGGATCCGGGAATGTTCTCTCTGAATCGTCTGTATGCAGAGTCTATCTTGGTACAGGGAAGCACTTATACGTTCTGGGGCAAAGGTGTCAGCCAGGGACATTCTGATGCAATCCGCCGTATCGAAGGTGTAAAGAACGGCATCCAGTATACGGTACCGATCGAAGCAGCTGTTGATCAGGTAAGAAGCGGAAGCGAACCGGAACTGACAACAAGACAGAAACATTTAAGAGAGTGTTATGTAGTTGCAGAAGAAGGCGCAGACAAAGCAGCAATCGAAGAAGCTATCAAGACAATGCCAAACTACTTCGATGAGTATGATACAACCGTAACATTTATCACAGAAGAAGAGTTAAAGGCAAATCACAGCAAGATGCCTCACGGTGGATTCGTGATCCGTACAGGAGAGACTGGATGTGAAGGCAACAAGCATGTGATCGAATATTCTCTGAGACTGGATTCCAACCCGGAATTCACAGGAAGTGTTCTGGTAGCTTATGCACGTGCTGCACACAGACTTTCACAGAAAGGTGAATCAGGAGCAAGAAGTGTATTCGATATCGCACCGGCTATGTTGTCTCAGATGACACCGGAAGAGTTAAGAGCACATATGCTGTAATACCAACAGGGACAGGAAAAATGGTTTTTTTCCTGTCCCTGTTGGCTTTAAGAAGAGCGTAAATAAATTCTATAAAATGAAAGATTTTACGTACAATACCGGAACGTATGATCCGTCAAAATTCTAGCAAATATAAGTCCCAGCGGCAACATCACAATAATCATGATCGCAGAAGTAAACCACGAAACCGCATCCGTCAGAGACATAATCCCGAAATTATAAATCGCACGGTACAGATAAAGCCCCGGAACCATGATTACGATAGAAGGGACAGTAAGCGAGATTCGAGGATATCCGTTTCCTTTTTTAATAAAAGAAGCAAGTAATCCGGCAGTCAGAGCTCCGATGAATGCAGCGGCAGCCGGAGGCATGCTGGTGAAATTAACAAGTTCAAGTCTGAGCGTATTAGCGATAGCACCGATAAAAGCGGCCGTTGCGGCCATAGAGTAAGAACTGTTGAACATGATCGAGAAACCGAATACTCCGCAAAAGCTTGTAATTACACGGAAGATAAGACAGGCAGCAACGCTCAGATGCAGTGCCGTAAAATCGGCCGGTTCCAGATGCAGAAGCAAAGCCATGATCCATGCAAATAAAGTCGCTACCATGACAATAATAATCGCATAAGTAAGCCGTTCCAGTCCCGAGCGGAGATCCAGCTTGGCGAGGTCAATCCCGCTTGTAATGAATGGAAATCCGGGAATAATGAACAGCATCGAGCAGATATAACCGGCTTCGTGAAGCTCCGGAATGTGAAAGATCAGTTCTGCAAGTTTCAGAAAGACCGCATAAGTAAAGCATGCCGCAGACACGGATACTGCAATATTCAGGAACAATGTATAATGATGTTTGATCAGTTTGGTGCGGATGAGATTACCGATACCGGCGGCGATGAATGCAAGCGCCATCTCAATCGGTCCACCCCCGAGTAAAAAAGTAAAACCACAGCAGGCAAGAGCCGCAGCGAGTCCCAGTTTGACAGGAGAATAAAGAGCATGGATTTCTTCGATTTCATCCAATCGTTTATGGATATCTTCACCGGTCATATGCGCTTCTTCTTCCGGAAAATGATCTACAAACTGTTCCATGCGGTAAAGCTTGGAAGTATTCACTCCCGTATTGGCAATATTCAATGACTGGGAAACACAATCGTTTCCATCGAAACAGTTAAATACAATGGACATCAATCCCACGTCTACCGTACAGGTTACACCAAGCTCTTTGGAAAGCCGGTTCATGGAAGTCCGTACACGCCATGCACCGGTTCCACAGGAGAGCATGATTAACCCAACACGGCCGATGACAGAAGCTTTCTCGATCAGTCCGGCTTCTGCAATCAACACATTACTGTCATCATTGGCGTAGTCATGCCATGGAATCTCCATATGATTTTTTTCCATAATATCAATAAAGTCAGAATTAGTTGTCTGCATAAATGATCGCCTCTGCTTTGGAAACGTGGCGTTCCAGATTTTTTAAGAAATGTGAATTCGGAAGGAAAACTCCGATCTCATCATAACGGGTATTATCTTCAACAAGAGAATCCTGTCCATAGAATACATAGGACATAGGAAGCTCTTTCTGAAGTTTTATGACAATATCCAAAATAGCAGAATAAGCTTCTGCTTCGGTTTCTTTTAATTTTACGGTATCCGGTAATTCACGGATCAACAGTACACCATTATTCTTTTCCAAAATGTTTTGTTCCGGTTCCATATCGTCAGATGTATAAGAATGGCTGTAGCGGTATGCCTGTGCCAGAAAAATATTCTTTGGAGCTCCGAGATCTGTATATACCTCATGGAAATGACGGTATTCCCGTTCATGAATCGATCTCTTATATTCAGGAAGTAACATTCCGTTTTCATCTGTCATGATCATCGGATTCTGTTTTCCGTCCGCATTGAACCGATAGGGAATCAGGAATGCATTTCTTAAAAGATCAAAGACTGTATTCTGACAGATAGCCATCAGAAACGCAGATAAATCCCGATTGCGATAAGAATTAAAAAGAGCCTGTGCGAATTCTGTAGATGACGGAGAATCGGGAAGGTCTACCCCATCGTTACTGAATAAATAACTGCAGAATGTTTGCATCAGTTTTTCACATGCCCATTTATCTTCGGATATTTTCTTAAATAAGATTTCTGATTTTTCTTCTCTGGGAAAAAGTGTTTTTTCCTCCATAATAAAGCGCTTCCTTTCATATTTTCATCCAAATAAATTATACAACTGTGATAAAGATAAGTGAAAACTATAATTGATATAATGGATATATGATTATGGTATGCCGGAGAAGTTATCGGTGGCAGCTTCTGTAGATAGTCGGTTGATGATTTGAAAGGGATATTTGATATAGTTTAAAACTATGACAAATACACATTTTTTTGTATTATACAAGTTTATCAATACAAATTATAATAAATCCATCGATTGAGAACATCATCAAGAATATGAAAAATATAAAAGAAAGCCATCAGGGACAACAAAAAAGACAGAAAACCTAAGTCCCTGGCGGCAAGGAGGAAATAATCATGAACACACCATTTCGTTACGACTTTGTAGGAAGTTTTTTACGCCCACAGAAATTAAAAGACGCAAGAAAGAATTTCGAAGAAGGGACAATCTCACAGGAAAAACTGACCGCAGTAGAAGATGAATGCATCCTGGAACTGGTGGCAAAGATTAAGGAACTTGGATATCATGTGATCACGGACGGAGAATTCAGAAGATCGACATGGCATCTGGATTTCATGTGGGGATTTGAAGGTATCGAGCATCAGAAGACAGTAGAGGGGAATACAACATTTGACGCAGAAGCTGCAATGATTGATGATACATACATGACGGGAAAGATTTCAGTAAAGAATCATCCTTTCGTAGAGCATTTCAAATTCATCAAAGCATTAGAAGATGAAAATACTGTCGCAAAACAGACTATCCCGTCACCGGGACAGTTCTATGCATACTTTACTGGGGCACAGCTTCTGAATACAACATTAGAAATCTATGGATCGGAAGAAGCATTTGCCGAGGATGTGATCAAGGCATACGGTGAATTCGTGCAGGAAATCTATGCGGCAGGCTGCCGTAACCTTCAGTTTGATGACTGCGTATGGGGCGGAATGGTAGATGCAAAGATGGCAGTTGCATTGACCGGAAGAACAGGACAGAGACTGGAAGATTACAAGAAACTCCTTCTGGAACTGAATAACCAGGTAGTAGCACAGGCACCGGAAGATCTGGTGATCAATACACATGTATGCCGTGGAAATTATCATTCTACATTCTTCAGTTCCGGAGCATATGATTCCGTAGCGGATTTGTTATTCGGAGAAGAAAATGTAAATGCATATTATCTGGAATATGACGACAAGAGATCCGGCGGATTTGCACCACTTGCAAAGGTATCCGGTGATAAGAAGGTCGTACTTGGACTTATAACAACCAAGACACCGGAACTGGAAGACAAAGAAAAAATAATCGCAAGAATCCACGAAGCAGCAAAATATGTTCCGCTTGACCGCTTATACTTAAGCCCGCAGTGCGGATTTGCATCCTGCGAGATCGGTAATAAGCTGACAGAAGAAGAACAGTGGGCAAAGCTTAAGCTTGTAAAAGAGATTGCCGACGAAGTCTGGTCAGACAGATAAGCCAGAACAGATTGGCCATAAGCCAGCCGATACCGGTAGCAATGGCAGGGGCTGCCAGCCCGAAATGAGGGAAGAAGAACCAGGTTAAGATTACGCGAAGTGCAATCTGGAGCGTACTTTCGGCTAACGTCAGAACCATTTTCCCAAGTCCGTTATAAGTACCGGTGAAGGTTCCGCCGGTATTGATCGTACCTTGTACAAGCATTATTGCCGGAGGGACACAAGCTGGCAAAAAGAAAGACATTTTCGGCAAAATTTGCAGAGACGGAAGCCTATATTGCAACATGTCCAGGATTAGATATTGGTGGAACACGTTATCTGGATAAGCATGGGATTAAGCCGAATGTACAGTTTTCGACAATGGATATTCAGGCAACATATGCGATGGCGGCAGCGGGAATGGGTGTGAGCATTACGAATCAGATCAACAGTCTGCCGGATTATGAGGGCGTATGCCACCGGAAACTTGTACCAGCAGAGCTGATCGAAATCGGGCTTGCATGGGAGAAGAGTCTGTCACCGGTGGCAGGAAAATTTCTGAAATTTATCAGAACAGAAGGTCTGATGCCATAAACGTACAATTCGTTATGGAGGCAATAAAAATCGTTCTATCATCTGGAAGTATGATATACTGATAACAAGACCTGCAAAAAAGATGGAGGTGGACTACATGGATGTTGCAACGATGGTAGCGATTAATAACCTGAATATGGTTACGGTGATGGCAGTACAGGCGGCAAATAATGTAATCACGATCGTAAATGGAGAAAGGATGGAAGAAGATATGGATGGTTCAATGTTAGATCAGTATATGGGAAAAGATTGTACGGTAAGTCTGTTCAACGAAGTAGGAGCAATCAAAGGAAAGCTCATGGACGCAGATATACAGTGGGTAAAGGTTGATACCAAGAAGGGAACACAGCTGATTAACAGAAATATGGTACGGAATATTACTTTTGATAATAAATAGAATGAATAAAAATAGTTGTTTCGAAAAAAGTCAGAAATCAGAAAAAATGAGTTGACATTTCGTGCAGGTGTTTCTATACTTAAACATGTAGATAAAACACGGGGAGCTTGTGTACAGGCTGAGAGGAAGTTAAGAACTTCGACCCATATACCTGATTTGGATAATGCCAACGTAGGAATGTATAACGTAGATTTTAGGAGAGATGCATTTAGTTGGTATCTCTCTTTTTTGTTGCTATGTGACGTAAATCAGGAACAATAGAATATCGGATAAGTTGAGAGTGAACGAGAGTTCACGAAGGGGTGCACCACCACGGGTGTATTTACTTCGTGAACTCTTTTTTATCTGACAAGTACTTTTGAAAGTATGATCCGGGAAAGGAGAACGCATGATTATCGTAAATGGAAAAGAAATCAATCTGACAGAGAATACGACTGTTGCAGAATATCTGGAACAGAATCAGTATCAGGTAAAAAGAATCGCTGTAGAGTTAAATGGAGATATTCTTCCGAAATACAGCTATTCCGATACCATGTTAAAAGACGGCGACCGTCTGGAAGTTGTGACATTCGTGGGAGGAGGCTAACATTCATGGAAGAAACCGGATTAGAAAATATGACGGAGAATACAGAGAAAGAAAAAGTACTTAGTAAAGAAGAGATTGTGGCAGCATTAAATGAGAGACATTCTCCGGAGAAACAGAAACTTCTGTCAGCGGGGAGGGTTGCAATCGCCGGGCTTGGCGGATTGGGATCAAACGTGGCATATGCACTTGCAAGAATCGGAGTCGGCCATCTGCATTTGATTGATTTTGATGTGGTGGATATCACGAATCTGAACCGGCAGCAGTATTTTATGGAGCATATCGGGATGTATAAGACAGATGCGCTGAAATCATTATTGTTAAAGATCAATCCATATCTGGATATCGATACAGATTGCGTAAAAGTCACAGAAGAAAATCTTACGAAATTATTTTGTGACGAACCGATTGTGTGTGAAGCATTCGATAATCCAGAAGCGAAAGCAATGCTGGTAAATGGAATACTGGAACATTTTCCGGAAAAGAAACTGGTATCGGCAACCGGTATGGCAGGATACGGAAGCAGTAATACGATTCGCACACAGAAGTTAATGAAGAACTTTTACCTGTGCGGAGACCGCGAGACGGCACCAACGTATGGAAATGGTCTGATGGCACCGAGAGTGGCAATCTGTGCAGCGCATGAAGCAAATATGATCACACGTCTGATTCTTGGGGAAGAAGATGTGTAAAAAACATTATAGAAAAGACAAATAATAAGAAAGAAGGATTGGATTATGGACAACACAGAAATAAAGAAAGCGGATACATTTACCCTTGGAGGAAAAGAATTTACGTCCCGTTTTATACTTGGTTCAGGAAAATTTTCACTGGATTTGGTGAAAGCATGTGTGGAAAAAGCAGGGGCACAGATTATCACACTGGCACTCCGTCGTGCAAATGAAGGCGGTCTGGCAAATATTCTGGATTATATTCCGGAAGATGTGACACTTCTTCCGAATACATCAGGAGCCAGAAATGCAGAGGAAGCGGTACGTATTGCCAGACTTTCCAGAGAAGTCGGATGTGGCAATTTCGTCAAAGTGGAAGTGGTAAGAGATTCGAAATATCTCCTTCCGGATAATTATGAGACGATCAAAGCTACAGAAATTCTTGCAAAAGAAGGATTCGTGGTTATGCCGTACATGTATCCAGATCTGAATGCTGCAAGAGATCTTGCAAATGCCGGTGCAGCATGTATCATGCCGCTTGGCGCACCGATCGGATCAAATAAAGGGCTTAGCACAAAAGACTTTATTCAAATCCTGATCGATGAGATTGATCTGCCGATCATCGTAGATGCCGGAATCGGACGTCCGTCCCAGGCATGCGAGGCAATGGAGATGGGAGCAGCCGCAGTTATGGCAAATACAGCAATTGCGACTGCGGGAGATGTACCGGCGATGGCGGAAGCATTTAAGAAAGCAATCGAAGCAGGCAGAAGTGCGTACCTTTCCGGACTTGGAAGAACGATTGAGCGCGGTGCAAGTGCTTCGTCACCGCTGACCGGATTTCTGCAGGATTAGGAGGCACGACAAATGGGAACAAATCATGAAGATACACATATTAATGAAAGTATTTTAAGCGAGGAGATTCTGGAAGACCAGAAGAAGAACCGGATCGATCACATGACCTATCTTCCAGGCATGGAGGATATCGGATCAGAAATACTCGACCAGGTCGTGGCAGCCATGGAGGCTTATGATTATAATACATATACAGCAGAAGATGTAAAACGTGCACTGGCACATGCAGAGCGCACACCGGAAGATTTTCAGGCGTTATTGTCACCGGCAGCACTGCCATTTCTGGAGGAAATAGCGCAGGCAGCGCAGATCGAGACGAGAAAACATTTTGGTAACAGTGTCTATATGTTCACACCAATCTATATCGCAAATTATTGCGAGAACTATTGCATTTACTGTGGTTTTAATTGCCATAACAAAATCAACCGTGCACAGTTAAATGCGGAAGAGATCGAAAAAGAGATGGCGGCGATCGCTGAGACAGGTCTGCAGGAAATCCTGATTCTGACAGGAGAAAGCCGTAACAAATCTACAGTAGAATACATCGGTGAAGCATGTAAGATCGCCAGAAAATATTTTAAAGTTATTGGTCTGGAGGTTTATCCGGTAAATTCAGACGAATACGCATATCTGCATGAATGTGGGGCAGATTATGTAACGGTATTCCAGGAGACATACAATTCGGATAAATATGAGACACTTCATCTTGCGGGACATAAGAGAATCTATCCATATCGTGTCAATGCACAGGAAAGAGCATTGAAAGGCGGCATGCGCGGAGTCGGATTCGGTGCACTTCTGGGGTTGGATGATTTCAGAAAAGATGCATTTGCGACCGGATATCATGCTTACTTATTACAGAGAAAATATCCACATGCAGAGATCGCATTTTCCTGTCCGAGACTTCGTCCGATCATCAATAATGACCGGATCAATCCGATGGATGTGCATGAGCCGCAGCTTCTGCAGGTAGTGTGTGCATACCGCCTGTTTATGCCATTTGCAAGCATCACGGTTTCGACACGAGAGTGTGAAAGAGTCCGCGATAATCTGGTAAGTATTGCAGCAACGAAGATATCTGCTGGTGTAAGTACCGGTATCGGAAGTCATGTAGAAGATATCGAAGACAAGGGTGACGATCAGTTTGAAATCTCGGATGGACGTTCGGTGGATGAGGTCTATCAGGCACTTCTGAAACACAATCTTCAACCGGTGATGAGTGATTATATCTATGTGTAACAGGGAGCATCTTGTGTTAAAAACATGCCGAATACAGCTGAAAGGAGTTGTCAGTGATAAAATCTGTAAACAATCAGGACTTTAAAATCATTGCAGTCAGCAATCGGAAATTATGCAACCGCCCGTTTTTAGAGCAGATAGAAAGAGTCTGCAAGATACATCCGGAAGCTGTGATCTTAAGAGAAAAAGATCTGACAGAAGAGGAATATGGGACATTGGCAAAAGAAGTAATGAATATTTGCAGCCGTTATCAGGTGTCTTGTATTCTTCATAATTTCTGGAAGACTGCACTAGAACTGGGATGTACATCTGTACATCTGCCACTTCCGATTTTGCAAAAAATAACTGATGAAGAAAAGAAAAAATTTACAAAGATTGGAATTTCTATACATTCTGTAGAAGAAGCGAAAGAAGCAGAGCAATTGGGAGCCTCCTATCTTACGGCAGGGCATATCTATGCGACAGATTGTAAGAGGGGATTACCGCCAAGAGGATTGGGATTCTTAAAAGAAGTTTGCCGGGAAGTCAGCATTCCGGTATATGGAATCGGCGGAATAAAGTTCGATGAAGAACAGTGGAATGATATGGAAAAATGTGGAGCAATTGGTGGATGTATTATGTCCGGGATGATGGAAATATAGTAATCGAAATAAAACAGCTCATTTTTAAAAGAGCAGGAAAGCCTTCTGAGTCGGTACTCGGAAGGCTTTTGCTTTGCACTGGCATATAAGTGCATATCAGATAGTACTTTACAAAATTATTTCTAAGTGTTATATTAATACAAAAATGAATAGTTCAAAATTGAAATAAAAGGAGAGCTACATATATGAACACAGGAATCGAATTTGCAGAAAAGCTGTCAAAGGCATACAGTGAGACCTGCAAACCGTTATGTCATGAACTGAATATTCCACAGACCGCATTTGACATCTTACTTTTCCTGGCGAACAACCCAGAATACAAAACTGCCAGAGACATCGTAGAAATACGAAAAATTAAAGCCAATCTTGTATCGGTAAATGTGGATAAACTTGTGAATGAAGGCTATCTGGAGCGGAAAAGTGTAGAAGGTGACCGAAGAAAAGTCAATCTGATCTGTACAGAAAAGTCAAAAGAGATTATCCAAGAAGGACAGAAACTTCAGCAGTCGTTCGTTGAAAAACTATTTGAAGGAATGGATGAAGATACAAGAAAAGCTCTTCAAAAAGGAATGGCGCATATGGAAGCGAATATAGAGAAGATGTTGGAGGAAAAGAACTAGATGAATACAATATTAATGATTATCGTAACATTTTTCGCGGGGATGGGAGCCGGACTCGGAACCGGATTTGCAGGAATGAGTGCGGCGGCAGTGATCAGTCCGATGCTGATCACATTTCTTGGAATGGATCCATATATGGCAGTCGGAATTGCACTTTCATCAGATGTACTTGCAAGCGCAGTATCTGCCTATACATATGGAAAGAATAAGAATCTGGATGTGAAGAATGGTCTGATCATGATGGTCAGCGTACTTGCCTTTACCGTTGTGGGAAGTTATGTGTCCAGTCTGGTACCATCTACAACGATGGGAAATTTCTCGGTATTTATGACATTCTTGCTCGGCATTAAGTTCATCGTAAAACCTGTCATGACAACAAAAGAAGCCATGGAAAAAGTATCGCCGAAGAAACGTGCAGTGCAGTCGTTAATCTGTGGTGTCATGATCGGATTTATCTGTGGATTTATCGGTGCCGGAGGCGGTATGATGATGCTTTTGATCCTGACCTCTGTCCTGGGCTATGAGCTTAAGACGGCGGTAGGAACGAGTGTGTTCATCATGACATTTACTGCCTTTACCGGTGCAGTTTCGCATTTTGCAATCGGGGGAATGCCGAATATAGCGGTGTGGATCTTATGTATTGTGTTCACACTGTTGTGGGCAAGGATTGCGGCAGTATTTGCGAATAAGGCAACACCGAAGACATTGAACCGGGCGACGGGTGTGATATTAGTGGTTCTTGGGATTGTGGTTATGGCGTTTTCTATTTTAAATTAATAGAGAGCAGGAAGAAATTAATATTATAGGAGAGAATAAAAGGTATTAATAGAAAAATAATATGATGTTTTGTTTATTATGCATTCTACAGGGACTGCCGGTGGCAGGTCCTGTAGAAAGAAAAACATTGCTTATGATTCTTTAATATTTCCCTTTTCTATGTTTTCTTTGAGTATCTGGTCTGTTACTTTATATAAAGTCTCAGATCCCAGCTGCGTTTTCCGTTGTCTTCCGTATACCTGTTCGGAAGAAACCTGATGCTCACGCCAGTCGCCACCGCCGTTACTGTTATTGAGAAGCAATGGCTGCAGGTTATCCAGGGAATGTGCAAATTTGGATTCTGGTGTCTGGTAATTTTCGAATTCATCAAAGAGTGCAGTCAGTTCTTTTTTCTGATCTTCTGGTAACAGTGAGAAGATTCGTTCTTTGGCAGCATCTTCACGTGCTTTCTGCGTCTTTAATCTTTCTGTATCGTAGGCATAAGTATCTCCGGCGTCAATTTCCACAATGTCATGGATCAGGCACATGATCATAACTTTTGCGATATCGACGGGTTCATTGGCATAATCTTTTAACAGGTATGCCATGATTGCCATATGCCAGGCATGCTCTGCATCATTTTCACGTCTTCCGTGTCCGGAAAGGTGGGTTTGTCTTAATATATTCTTTTCTTTATCAATTTCGAGAATGAAATCAAGTTGTTGTTTTAATCTTTCCTCCATGATAATTCCTCCTTGTGCGTTCAGTACGAATAAACTATAAGATAGTATAACATAAAAGAAAGCATAATGAAAAGCAAAAACATAGAAAACATATAAAACATATAAAACATATTGACTTAATAGGAAAATGGTGTTAAACTCCAGTTATTAAAAGATAAAAGCTCAGAAGGCAGGTGCAGGAAGTAATGAAACAGATATTATGCTTTGGGGATTCGAATACGTGGGGATTAGATGGAGAGACCGGAAAGCGTTTTCCGTGGGAAGAACGATGGACCGGAATCTTACAGGAAAAACTGGCGGACCGGGATATTAGAATTGTTGAGGAAGGTCTGTGTGGAAGAACGACCATATTTGAAGATCCGCTTCGCCTGGGAAGACGGGGAACAGAATTGCTTCCGACATTATTGGAGACGCACACGCCGGATGCAGTCGTATTGATGCTTGGAACGAATGACTGCAAAACCATATTCGGAGCGTCAGCAGAAATCATCGGAAAAGGAATTGCCAGGCTACTTGAACAGATTAATCAGTATGCAGATAAGATGAAGGTTCTTGTGATATCTCCGATCTATCTGGGAAAAAAGGTATGGCAGGACGGATATGATCAGGAATTTTCGCCAGAATCCGTAGAAGTATCAAAGAAATTAGAACTGGTATATGAAAAAGTGGCCGGAAAGTATGGCAAACGATTCATGCGGGCAGCAGATTATGCGAGTCCGTCGGAAGCAGATCAGGAGCATATGGATGGACAGAGTCATAAGATTCTTGCAGATGCGATTTATAGAAAATTAGAAGCAGAGATTTTATAGAAAAGATAAAAATCCGTTGTCAGTCAATGGTATGTCCTGTTTTACTGGAGTTCCGGTAAAGGGAACATATCAGGATAAGACAACGGATTTTCTGCTATCTTTTGGATGTAACTTCTGCAACGGATTTCCCGGTGATTAATTCCATTACCGTACTTTTGGCATCGATAGCGGTAAACACTCCTGCAAGAATGAAAATGGCCCCGAGATATCCCATCTCCGTGAGCTTCTCATGCAAGAAGATGAAGGAAAAAATCGCTGCAAAGATCGGTTCCAGGGAGAACAGGAATCCGGTATTCTCCGGTGTTGTATATTGCTGCACAACAGTTTGTACAACGAATCCGTAAGCTGAGGACAAGAGAGCAAGTCCAAGAACGGAGATCCAGTCCAACGCGGTGCTCGGAAATATCGGGGATCCGAACACCAGCAGACCGATTATGGAATAAAGACAGGTAAAGCCCTGCTGGTAGACTCCGAGTGCAAGTGGATCTACCTGTCTGGTAAAATAGCTGTTTAATACAATATTGATTGAATAACTGAAAGCCGAAAGCATACAAAGCAACGTTCCGGGCTTGACAGCAAATATATCACCGCCGTTGATCAGTACCATTCCGATTAATACGATAATGATTCCAAGCCTGACATGATGCTCCGGAAGTCTCCGGGAAATAACTGCATGAATGACCGGAACAAGCACAACGGTGGTGCTGAGGATGAATCCACTCTGAGAAGCAGTGATTGTATTTAATCCGTAAAGGATTGGCGTAAGGTTTGTAAAAAGCAGAAAGCCGGTGATGGCACTGTAGAGTAAAAGTCTTTTATTAACTTTCAGTAACCTTTTGAAAAATATAAGTACCAGAATCAGAAATGCGATTCCTGTACGCAGAGCCATCAGCATCAGAGGGGAAAGTCCCTCAATTCCAAGTTTCATAAATATATAAGAAGTTCCCCATGCCATAGAGCAGGTTGTAAGAATCAGATTGGCTTTTTTTGTCGACATAATCGGCGATTCCTCCTATGTAATAGTTTTCTTGTTTTTTATTATATAGTAGAATAGAATATAAGTAAAATTCATATTTATCATGATGAGAATAAGAAAACAAAATATTTTGAAAAATAATCAAAAAAGACATAAGGAGAATGTAGAATCATGAGATATTCAAAATATACAATTTTCTTAAAAGTAGTGGAATTAGAGAGCTTTTCAAAAACAGCAGATTTTTATAAATACTCTCAGTCAGCAGTCACACAGATTGTGAAGTCTCTGGAAACGGAACTTCAGATGACATTATTAAAACGAAGTCACGCAGGAGTGTGTCTGACTTCAGACGGAGAACAGCTCATCCCCTATATATGGGAACTGGCAATGGCAGAAGAAAGAATGTGGGAAAAAGCCGGAGAAATCACAGGAATGGACCGGGGACTGATCCGGATCGGGGTATTCAGCAGTATTGCGTGTCACTATCTGCCGGGGGTGATGAAAGAATTCCGAAAATTATATCCGGGAATTGATTTTGAACTGCATACGGGAGATTATTCCAAAATCGAGCAGTGGATTGCTGAGGGGCTGGTAGATTTCGGATTCCTGATCCGGCCGGTGCGGACGGACTATGATACCATTGACATTATGACGGATGAAATGCTGGCCGTTCTTCCAGAAAAGCATCCAATGACAGAAAAAACAGAGATTCCATTAAAAGCATTTGAGGATGAGTCAGTTGTACTGCTTCAGGAAGGCGGCAAGCAGGAAATCGAAGAACATTTCAAAAAGAATAAGATCGCACCGCACATTTCTTATTATTCCGGGGACGATTATGCAGTGATGTCTATGGTGGAAAACGAGCTGGGAATCGGGATACTGTCGGAACTGGTGATGAAAAGATGCGATTATCATATCGTAACAAGAAGTCTGAAACCGGAGCTGCACCGGGAGATTGTGATCGCGGTAAAGAATGAGAAGAATGCTTCGGTAGCGGTGAAGAAATTCCTGCAGTTTGTAAGAAAAAGGGAAAATCCTTGATTCGTGTATTTTTAAGTAATAAAATATGGAGAAGTGGATAGTGTATATCTATAAATAACAACATTTCAGAAAGGGAGCCTTAGAAATTGCTGGAAAAATTAAGAGAACTTGGAATCAGAGATGAGCTGATCCGTGAGATAACAGAATATAGGGAAACATACCCGGTAGAACAAGAATATGGTTCAAGAATTCCGAAACTGGAACAATTTTACTATGGAAAAGAAGTCTGGGAGCAGGCAATTACCGCAATTTTGTGTGGAGAGAATATTCTGTTGGCAGGTCCGAAAGCAACGGGAAAGAGTCTGTTTGCAGAGAATCTGGCGGGAGTATTTGCAAGACCACGGTGGGATGTGTCGTTTCATGTGAATATGGATGCAGCTTCATTGATTGGTATGGATACATTCCGTGGGGGAGAGGTATCTTTCAGACCGGGGCCGGTGTATACAGCGGCAAAAGCCGGTGGATTTGCCATATTAGATGAGATCAACATGGCAAAAAGTGAAGCAATGGCAGTACTTCATGCGACACTGGACTTCCGGCGGACGATTGATGTTCCAGGATACGAACGTATGGAATTACATCCGGCGACAAGATTCATTGCAACGATGAACTACGGATATGCGGGTACAAAAGAACTGAATGAAGCACTGGTATCCAGATTTGTCGTAATCCAGATGCCGATGATTTCAAAGGAAAGTCTGATTAAATTAATAAGAAAGCATTATCCGGACATCAGGGAAGAAGGAGCAGGAGAACTGACATTTATGTTTCTGGAATTACATAAGAAATGTGAAAATGGAGAGATATCTTCCAAGGCTCTGGATCTGCGTGGTCTCTTAGGAGCAGTCGGTCTGATGGAAAAAGGACTTGATATATTTACGGCACTGGATATGGGAATTACCAATAAAACATTTGATACCTATGAACAGACCCTGATTCGTGATACGATCCGTACAAGAATCTCGAAGAAAATGGTGAAGAAAGATTTGTTTGTGAAGTAGCAGGAAAGTAGTGTGTTATAGCATGGCGGAAATAGAAGAACAAGAATTAAGAGAAGCAAAAAGAGCACGCAATTTTATATGGGCGGCGGCAGAAAATTATGAACTTGAACCACTTTTCCTTGCATTTGCATCGAACGGAACGGCAGATATGTATCTGAATCTGATTATCGGTCTGACTTACAAATGGTACGATCAGGAGAAAATAGATGATTTTTTTAATCAGCTGGGAGGAAAAGACCGGGAACTGTATGAAGGTCTTCTTTGGATCGGACTTGAGAATGCATTGTACCAAAAAGAAAGAAAAATAAGATTAGTAATGGAAGAACTGCGAAGGGAGTATGCGCTGGATAATCTGAACCGTTACAGGAATTATAAAGAATATGCAAGGATAGAACAAATCCGGAATGCACATTGCAGAGAAATTTTGGGACAGCCATCCGAACTAACTACAGAAGAGGAAGAACTTCTGCATGCATTTTCCTATACGGAAGAGATGACAACGGATGAGATTCTGGAACAGACACGAGAGAATCTGTGGAAATATTTTTCTTATCGTCCGTCAAAAGCTGCGAAAAGAAAAGGTGTTTACTTTCTTCAGAAAGTTGCCGGAGCATTCCATTCTGTTGGAAAAGTGAGTGCCACATATGTACGGGCGAAGCATTATGAAGATAAAGACGCTGGCAGTGAGGAAAAAACAGGAGTTATAGAGCGTTCAAAGCATTATCTGGTGCAGTTCTCATTAAAAAATGATCCGGGGGAGGCAAGAATATATGTAGAAGCCTGCTTTGGCAAGAATATGTACCCGCAGACTGAGCAGGAAAGAATAGAGCGGGAGATATGTGTGGATAAACATAAGAATTGTCATGTACTCTTTACAAGAGGAAGATCAGGATGGAAAGAAAAGCAGAAGAGCGAAACAAAATTAAAAGAACTTTCGGAAATAGAAAGAAAACGAGAACGACAGGAAATCCTTGAATTTCAAAAAGAATCTGCCCAGCAATATGAGAGAAATAAACAGTATTATGAGAAGAATCGTGCAATATACAGAAACAGTATAAGAAAACTTACAGAGAAATTACGCATCTGTCTGGAGACACAGGACGAGACATTTCCAGAAATGGCAACGCACGGGAAGATCAATCCGAGAGAAGTATGGAAAGCAGTTTATCTGGATAATCCAAGAGTATTCGAACGGAAAGAAGAAGTGGAGATTCCGGGATTTTCAGTCGATATGCTGATCGATGCATCGTCTTCCAGAAAGCAGATGCAGGAACAGATTGCGGCGCAGGCATATGTCCTGGCAGAAAGTCTGGAAGAGTGTGGAATACCGGCACAGATATATTCCTATTGCAGTATCCGGGGCTTTACGGTGATGCGGATCTTTAAAGATTATGAAGAAGAAAAGGTTGGAAATGAATTATTCGGATATGTTGCGGCAGGAAATAACCGGGACGGACTGGCTCTGCGTGCAGCAGGATATTTGATGGAAGTAAGTAAGAAAGCAAAAAGAATTTTACTTGTACTGACGGATGCAAACCCTATGGACGACCAGAATATCGGTGAGGGAGCTTTTTATACGAACAAGGAATATACTGACCAGCCGGCAATAGAGGATACAGCAAGGGAAGTTCAGAGGTTAAAGCAAAAAGGAATCCAGGTCATAGGAATCTTCATGGGAAGTGCAAAATCCAGAGAGGCAGCAAGAGAGATATTCGACCGAGAACTGGTACAGATTCAGAATATTAATGATTTTGCCGGGGCAGTGGGGCGAGTGCTGGGAGAAGTGATGACGCCATAGGGGACGTGAAAAAGTGGCTTTTTCAGTGTCCCCTATGGCTTACAAAGCACATATATTAATAACAAAAGCATCTGGAGTTAATGTATGACCAGTCAGAAACTAGAAAATCTTTTAAATCTTGCACTGAATTCCGCGGAAGATGAGCGGGAAAAATCCTTGAATTTAAATGTTGGATATGATCCGCTTGACCGGGAATGGGATCTGATCATCAAATATTCCATAAATCTGGACCGAGTCAGGAAGATAGCATCCAAAGTAACAGAACTTCAAAATGAATATGCAGTCATCCGAATTACAGAATCCAGAATCGACATCTTATCGGGAATTCCAGAAGTTGAATATGTAGAAAAACCAAAACGGCTGTTCTTTCAGGCGGCAGAAGGAAGGCGTGTGTCTTGTATCAATGCGGTACAGGATACACGCCTTTCTCTGTATGGACAGGGAATATTGGTTGCAATCATAGATTCGGGAATCGATTATGCGAATATAGATTTTCGAAATGCGGACGGAAGCACGAGGATTCGGTATCTGTGGGATCAGTCTCTGAATCCGGCAGATGGGGAAACAGCACCGGTTGGATACAGCATCGGTGTGGAGTATACGAAAGGACAAATAGATGAAGCATTAAATGCACAAACTGTATCAGAACAGAGAAGGCTTGTGAGAAGCCAGGACATTTCCGGACACGGTACGGCAGTGGCGGGAGTAGCAGCAGGAAATGGAAGAAACAGTGGAGGACGTTATGCCGGAGTTGCCATGCAGAGTGAATTGATCGTTGTAAAACTTGGTAATCCCATACAGGAAGGATTCCCAAGAACGACAGAGCTAATGATGGGGATCGATTATATAATAAGAAAGGCACTGGAGCTTCGGATGCCTGTAGCTGTGAATATCAGTTTTGGAAATACATACGGCGGACATGACGGGACGACACTTCTGGAGCGCTATATCGATGATGTGTCAAATATATGGAAGAGTGTATTTTGCATCGGAACCGGAAATGAAGCGGCAAGTGCCGGGCATACTTCCGGTAGAATTATTTCAGAAGGAGAAGAGACAATCCAGCTTGCAATTCAGAGCAGACAGTCATCGATCAGTATCCAGATATGGAAAGAATATACAGATCAAATAGAGATTTCGATCATCAATCCATCGGGAGTGCGGGTCGGACCGGTACCGGAGATATTGGGACCACATCGCTTCCGAATTGGTCAGACAGAAATACTGCTTTATTATGGGGAACCAAGTCCTTACAGCATTTCCCAGGAAATCTATATAGATCTGCTTCCGGTAGAAAGTTATCTGACAGAAGGAATATGGAGAATTGTTCTAAGTGCCGGGAAGATCGTGACAGGACAATATGAAATGTGGCTTCCAAGCGACAATGTATTGAACCGTGGAACAGGATTCTTGTTTCCAACAGATGCTACGACGCTCACAATTCCATCTTCTGCCAGCCGTGCAATATCCGTAGGAGCATATGACGCAAGGACATTTGCATATGCGGATTTTTCGGGAAGAGGATTTACCAGACTTACAAATATGGTGAAACCGGATCTTGTGGCACCGGGAGTGGAAGTTATGACAACAACAGTGGGCGGAGGATATGCGGCATTTACAGGAACATCCTTTGCCACGCCATTTGTGACAGGAAGTGCAGCGCTTTTGATGGAATGGGGGATTGTGAGAGGAAACGATCCATATCTATATGGGGAAAAGGTGAAGGCGTATCTGAGACGTGGAGCGAAAAAAGTACCGGGATTTGACGAGTATCCGAATGAGGAAGTGGGGTATGGGGCCTTATGTACAGCACAAAGTATCCCAAAAATATGAAAACGGCTGATCTGAAAAAGTAAATTTCAGTGCCCGAGTAATAAGGATAAAAGGTACATTTTTTTAGTGGGATAATGTTTCCAAAAGTGCTAAAATAAAATCATCATACATAAAGCGAGGCGTAAAACAATGAAAAAAATCAAGTGGGGCGTTATAGGAACTGCCGGAATTGCCAGAAGTTGTACCATTCCGGGAATGATACAGGCATACAACTGCGAATTATATGCAATTGCCGGAAGAAGCATAGACAAAGCTGAACAATTTAAAGAAAAATTCGGATTTGAAAAAGCCTATGGAAGTTATAAAGAATTGTTGGATGATCCGGAAGTGGAAGCGGTATATATTGCGCTGCCAAATACTTTACATTATGAGTGGGCCGTGAAAGCTATGAAAAGCGGCAAACATGTACTGTGCGAAAAGCCGCTTGCACCGTGTGAAAAGCAGGTAAAAGAATTATTTGAAACAGCAAAAGAGAATCATGTATATCTTATGGAAGCTTTTGCGTATCAGCACAGTCCATATATCACTGCAATTAAGAAAGAGATAGAAGATGGAACGATAGGAGAAGTTTGTTATATAGATTCCGCATTTATCACATCAGATTATAATAAGGAAAATATCCGGATGAGACGAGAGACTCTTGGAGGGTGTACATACGATCTTGGAGTATACAACACAAGCCTGACGTTAGGACTTCTGAATGAAGAACCAGAAAAAGTCGAGGCTTCCGCAATCTTTTCGGAAGAAAAGATCGATAAGCTGACTTCTGTGGTCATGGAATTCGCAGATGGAAAGAAAGCAGCATTTACCTGTGGCATGACACTTGCAACGGATCAGGACAGGAGACTGGACCGTCTGGAGATAGATGGAACGAAGGGAAGCATTACTGGAACCAAATTTTCATTCAATGGTGATGGAGAATTAAGCTATATGATTCGTACGGCTGAGGGGCAGGAAGAAGTAAAGACGGTAGAAGTTCCACAGAATTATCGCCTGGAGGTAGAACAATTCGGCAGATGCATCGATGAAAATGAGATTCCGGCGGTTACGGAAGAATTTTCGCTGAAAAATGCGAGACTTGTTGAGAGGATTCTGGAGGAAATCGGATATTAAGATGAAAAAGAATGAAAAGATCAGGACGCCGTTAGGAATCATTTCTGTTTTCAAGAATGAAATACCTGAAAGATATCATTGTGTAGTGGAACCGGAGATTTTACATATCAGTGAGACGCATATAAGGATTCTGACAATAGATCAGGCCGTATCCTGGGGAGAAGAAGTGTATTCACCAAGACTTCATCAGAACTGTATGAATCCTGAAAATATTACACTATATCCACTGGAGATTGAGTGGAATGGGGATAAAGTTACGGTTTCAGATCATTATGGGATGAAAAAGTGGATAACCGGGGAAAAGTTACCGGAAATTCAAGACTGGAATTTAAAACTGAAAAAATTAAGATGTAATCCTTGCAGAAACTGTGGAAGATGTTAGAAAGCGAAAGAAAAGAGGAAAAATATGAATTATTCAGAATGTATAGAAAATGCAAGAACACGTATTGGAAATTATTGTAAGGCCTGTCCGGAGTGTAATGGACGCGCCTGCAAGAATCAGATGCCTGGACCTGGGGCAAAGGGAATCGGAGATACAGCTATCCGTAATTATGATAAATGGAAAGAAATCCGTGTTCAGATGGACACAATTGCAGAAAACAAACCGGTGGATACATCCCTGGAGCTCTTCGGAAAGAAGTTTTTATATCCATTTTTTGCAGGACCGGTTGGTGCAGTGGGATTACATTACGGCGACTGCCTGGATGATGTGAGATATAATGATATTCTTGTGTCAGCATGTGCAAAATACGGGATTGCCGCATTTACAGGAGATGGTCTCGACAGTAATGTGATGGTTGCTGCGACAAAAGCAATCGGGAAAACAGACGGAATCGGAATCCCGACCGTGAAACCATGGAACATAGATACCGTTGCGGAAAAGATGAAGATGGTTCAGGAATCAAAGGCATTTGCAGTGGCAATGGATGTCGATGCAGCAGGACTTCCATTTCTTAAGAACATGGAGCCGCCGGCAGGAAGTAAGACAGTGGAGGAACTTGGAGAGATCGCAAAGATTGCAGGAATACCATTTATTGTAAAAGGTGTTATGACAGTCAGAGGAGCCCTGAAGGCAAAAGAGGCCGGGGCATCTGCAATTGTAGTATCGAATCATGGAGGACGTGTGCTGGATCAGTGCCCGGCGACAGCAGAGGTGCTGGAAGAGATCGCCAGGGCAGTAGGGGATTCCATGAAGATATTTGTAGATGGCGGAATCCGGAGTGGTGTAGACGTATTCAAGGCCCTGGCACTCGGAGCAGATGCAGTCATCATTGCAAGACCATTTGTGACTGCCGTTTATGGAGGTGCGGAAGAAGGCGTAAAGTCTTATATAGATAAGATTGGAACAGAGCTGGAAGACACGATGAAAATGTGCGGGGTAACGAGTCTCAAAGAGATCACCAGAGCGTCTGTCTGGATGAAATAATTACCAGATTCCCATGATATGCTGCATTCCGAGACTTACGATGGTAATTCCGATCCAGCAGCATCCACCGAGCATAAGTGGTTTTCCGCCGGATTTAATCAATTTCACAACATTGCTGTTAAGTCCGATCGCAGCCATAGCCATAATGATAAAGAATTTCGACAATTCTTTTAACGGAGCAAATACATCTGCACTGACACCCATAGTCATACATACAGTTGTGATCACAGCTGCAATGATGAAGTATAAGATGAACATAGGAAATGCTCTCTTTAAGCTGAATTTGTTTGATGCTGAGTCAGCATTTCCAGATTTTGCAGCAGATTTTGCACGGATCAGGGATAATACCAGTGTGATCGGAATAATTGCCAGTGTACGTGTAAGCTTTACGGTCACGGCTGTATTCAGTGTTTCACTTCCGAGCTTCCACATACTGTCCCAGGTAGAGGCAGCAGCGGTGACCGAAGAAGTATCATTAATAGCGGTTCCGGCAAATAATCCGAAAGAGCTTCCACTTGTAGTGTCAAAGCCAAGTGCACTTCCAAGTACAGGGAAAAGTACGGCAGCGATAACATTAAAGAAGAAGATTACAGAGATTGCCTGTGCAACTTCAGTATCATCTGCATCGATGACCGGTGCAGTGGCAGCGATCGCAGATCCTCCGCAGATGGATGAGCCGACCCCTACGAGAATCGAAGTATTCGATGGGACATTCATGATCTTGCGAAGAACCCACGCAATGATCAGAGAAGTACTTATCGTACATACGATGATCGGAAGGGATTGCTTTCCAGTCTGTAGAATAACACCAAGATTCATTCCAAATCCAAGCAGTACAACCGCTGTCTGTAAAATAATCTTAGAAGTCCATTTGATACCTGGTTCGGCTTTTCCTTTATTGGTCCATACTAGTGTAATCAGCATTCCGGCCAGGATCGCGATGACAGGTCCGCCGATAACCGGGAAAGCCTTTCCAAGAAGCCATGATGGAATCGCAATCACAAAACAAACCAGTATACCGTTTAGGTTTTTGTTAAAAAAATTCATGTTTTTTCCTCTTTCTCATTCTTTTATTGGTTCATACGGGTTTCCACTAGAGATTATAACACTGGATAACAATAATAAATAATTATATAATATTATCGAACGATAATAAAAAATTATTAAAAAATCAAATTGACAATGAAAGGAAAAAGATTATGCTGGATTTTAGAACAGATACATTCCTTGCGGTATGTGATACAATGAATTTCACAGAGGCAGCAAGAAGGTTACATATTACGCAACCGGCAGTTTCGCAACATATTCATTTCTTTGAAAAGGAATACGATGTCAAATTGTTTTCTTATTGTAATAAACAGTTGTATCTGACTCAGGAAGGAGAGATACTTAGAAAACGGCTGATGACAATGAAAAATGATCAGCTGGCAATTATGAATGAGATAAGAAATGAATCCCATAAGATGGAATCACTTTCCATAGGAGTTACGATGACGATTGGAGAATATGCAATTGTAGATAAAATAGCAGATTTCCTGATCAGCCATCCGGAGATAAACCTGCATATACATTATGGAAATACAACGCAGCTGTTGACATTGCTTGATGAAGGAAGGATTAATCTTGCGCTTGTAGAGGGCAATTATCCGAAGGAAAATTATGAACATAAAAATTACAGTACGGAAGAGTATATAGCAGTTTGTGCCAGAGATCACACATTCAAAGAAAAATTTCCAGAAACAATGCAGGAACTGGTGAAGGAGCGCCTGCTTGTACGTGAACCGGGATCCGGGACAAGAAATATTTTAGAGGAGTTACTTCTTGCAAGAGGAATGGGGATAAAAGATTTTCTCCATTATACAGAAGTGGAAAATATGCATACAATTATCGGGCTTTTAAAAAGAGATTGTGGAATTTCATTTATGTATAAGATTGCAGTAGCGGATGAACTTAAGAATGGAACATTGAAAGAAATCAGACTTTCAGATTTTAAAATGCAGCATGCTTTTGACTTTATCTGGGAAAAGGGCAGTATTTATACAGAAAAATATATTGGAATATGTGAGGAACTTCTGAAAAAAGAGAATATCATATATTGATTAGTTGTACTTATCGATAATGAAAGAAAGTATAAATCAGGAAGGATGAGAATCATATGATGACAAGAGAAGAAGCATTAGCATACGGAATGTCTTTTGACAATGTATATGAAGAAAAGCCATTCCGTGATCCAAACTGGCAGCTGGTGCGGATCAAAGGAAGTAAAAAAACATTTCTGTGGATCTATGAGCGGGAAGGCTATATCAATTTGAATGTCAAAGTGAATCCGGAGTGGAGAGACTTCTGGCGCTCGACGTATGAGTCAGTGACGGCCGGGTATCATCTGAATAAAGAACACTGGAATACGATCATTCTAGATGGGACTGTTCCGGAAAAAGAGATTAAAAGAATGATCGCAGAAAGCTATGATCTGGTTACGGACAGTCCGACAAAGAGAATTTACGAAGCAGTGAAGCGTATTCCCAAAGGGCATGTGGCAACTTATGGGAAGATCGCAGAGATGGCGGGAGACCCCAGAATGGCAAGAGCCGTGGGCAATGCACTGCATAAGAATCCGGATCCAGAACATATTCCATGCTTCCGTGTGGTCAATGCGAAAGGAGAACTGGCCGGGGCATTTGCGTTTGGTGGAGAGGATGTGCAGGCAGAACTTCTTCGGGCGGATGGAGTTGAAGTGATAAACGGCCGGGTAAATCTAGAAAAATACGGAATAAAAGCTGCCAGTGGCAGACTTCCAGAGATTTGAACGCCATGTAGGATAGACCAGAGGGAGTGTGGGAAAATAACTTTTTCTATATTCCAGGTGGAATAGTATGAAGCGAAGAAACCGGGAGACGATACATTGTACTGTCACTTTGTGGATTCGGAGCTGCAGATAAAATAAAAAAGAAAAGAAGATAAAAATGAAACAGATTGCAAAGAAAATAACAGAATATGTAAAGAAAAGTAAAAGAGCAAAGCTATATGGAGTATTTGGTCTGATATATTTGATTGCAGTCATATTTGTCATGAATGACGCATGGCTGTATCAGACACCAATTGCAAAGCTGACAAAAGTAGAGACAAGCGTGGCAGGAGAAAGCAAAAGTACCCGTGGAACACAAGAAATCAAATATAAGCAAAAGATCCGGGGGGTGATATTAAATGGAACGAATAAAGGGAAAATCGTTGATTTTTCTAATGAATATACCTATACAGGAATGTTAAAGCAGAAATATCACAAAGGGGATAAGGTATTGCTGAATGGGTCTGAAAATAATGTGGGATCTAGTATACAGTGTGTAAAAAGAGATACGGAACTTATTATTTTGCTTGGTCTTTTAATATTGGTATTGATGATGATTGCGGGAAAGAAAGGCTTGCTTACAATTGTGACAGTGGGAATCAATATTGTGATATTTACAGCAGGATTCCTAAAAAGCGGTGATGATGCGGATGTTGTAGCAATCTGTAATAAAATGGTAATCTTTTTTGCAATTGCGACATTGATCGGATTAAATGGAATTCACAGGAAAACATGGGCGGCATTATTGTCAACTATATGTGTATTGGCAATGATCATGGGAATATTTGATGTGGTGATCAGTCATAGTGCTGAATTGGATTATTCTACTATGGAATATTTGGGGAGCATTGATAATCCGGATGAGATTTTTCATGCAGAGATTTTGCTATCAGGACTTGGAGCAATCATGGATGTTGCAGTGGCAATTGCTGTCTCATTGAGTGAAATTGTTACGAAGCGGCCAGAAGTTACATTTCGGGAGTTATTCCGATCCGGAAGAGAGATAGGATATGATATTATGGGAACGATGATCAATGTATTATTGTTCGTGTTTGGCTGTGGCTTGATTCCGATGTGCGTGATCAGGATGAATAACAGTGTCCGGTTTATGACGATTATAAAATTACATATTCCGTGTGAATTATGTAGATTCTTCATAGAAAGTATTGGAATTGTACTGGCAATACCAGTATCTATCCTGATCACATCTGTGATGATGAAATTAACGATAAGGAAGGTGAAGAAGACATGTTGATGATACTGGGATTGATTCTGTTATTTTTGATCATGATTATTGGCGGGGACAGAGGTGTGATATCATTGATAGCACTGGTTGGAAATATGTTGTTGCTTAGCCTGGCTATCTGGCTGATGGCAGCGGGAGCACCGGTACTTCTGGTTACGATCGGAATGGGAATCATCATTTCATGTGTAACATTATTTTATCAAAATGGTACCAATGAAAAGACGAAGAGTGCATTTGCAGCAGTATTGATTACAATGACGGTCCTGTTTTTCTTTATCTATATGGTGGTGTGGAGAAGTGAGGCAGGAGGACTGAATGAAATCCAGGCTGCGGAAGATGATGTATTATATTACAATATGAATCTGGATATTAATATGAGAAATGTTGCGACAGCCGTGATCATACTCAGCACGTTAGGTGCTGTGTTAGATATGGCACTTACGGTTACCACTTCCGTTTACGAGGTCAGTATTCACAAACCGGAGATGAAACTGACAGAACTTGTAGAAAGTGGAATGCAGATCGGAAGAGAAGTAATCGGGACAACGGTGAATACATTGCTATTTGCGTATCTTGGAGAATCACTATTATTATTTTCTTATCTGAAGATGCAGGATTATACACTGGAAACATTATTAAATTCGAAAATATTGTTCCAGAATTGTGTATCAATGATATTTGGTGCGATTGCCTGTGTGGTGGTGATGCCGGTTGCGGCGGTATTGGTTGGCAGGCATTTGCCCGGGTATAATCATTAACTGATTATATCCGGAGCATTATTTTGGCAGAAAAAATACCATCTTCATAGGTAAAGTCACAGACACCACCGTTTTTGTCGGTAATGTGGCGGACGGATTCGATTCCTATGCCGTTTCCGGAGCGTTTGGAGGATTGGAAAACATTGTTTTCTTGCTGTATTTTACCATCGAAGGTATTCTCCACATGAATCAGAAGCAGGTGATTATGGTGGGGATAAACCTCCACATTAATCTTTCTGCGGGCGGGCTCTGTTTTCACACTTGCCTGGATGGCATTTTCCAGCAGATTGGAAAATACAAGGCACAGATTAATCTCATCTATGGAAAGATCAGTGGGCAGGGAAACCAGAGCATGAAAAGGAATATTTTCTCTTTTGGCAAGTGTGGAATAATATCCGAAAACACTGTCAACAGCCTGATTTTCACAGAAATGGAGGTTATAGTCAGAGATTTTTTCGGTTGTAGCGGATAGATATTTTTTAATCTTTTCCATGTCACCCTGCTCTGCCAGAGAGGACAGTTGGACAAAATGATGGCGGATATCGTGACGCGCCTGTCTTGCTTCTTCAATGGCCATGCAGAGATTCTCGTATCTTTCCTGCTGAAGGGAAAGAAAATGGTTCTCCTGCTGAAGTCGGGCATTTCTGTTCAGGCTGACCGCCATCATGAGAAACATGACATAAAACAGGAGCAGGATTATGAGCAGTACAAGACTTAAAACAATATAACACTGCAGGACCCGCCCGGTATATAAAGTGTTGCGGTATTTAGGAATCATAAAAAGATTCACTCCGATGAAGATTACCGGAAGGATCCAGAATACATACCAGGTTTGGGCAAAGTTTTCGTCTGCGATCATTGTCTGAACACAGTGACGGGCAGGATACCAGGCTGCCAGAACAAACAGCAGGCAGATGACGTTATAGAAAATTCCGGCACCGGTACGAAACCACAGCTCATTTTCTGTAATATGCAGGTCAGCAGTTATAAGTGCATTGACTGCCCGGGAAAGACTGTTGACACATGCAAAAACTGCAAAGACTGCCAGAAAAATACTGACGGATTTCCAGACAGAGATTTTTAACGTTTTATGATAAATAAGCATAATAACAGGCAGCAGAGGAAACAGGATCCATCTGGTGGGAAAGTGGAGGGCACAGCAAACTGCTCCTCCGAAAATACAGATTCCCAGAAGAAGAGGAAGAAGCCACGCTGTCAGCTTAAGCGGTGTCTGTCGCAGATAGCTTTTTACAGGCAGATATGACAGCAGTATGCCGGGAATGATTACGGAAAGTTCAAGTACAGGGCGAAGTATGTCAGTCATTTCAGGACCTCCTTTGGAACAGAAATTCCATAAATGTCTGTCTGGCGTTTTTGAGCAGCTTCCGGCTGACCGGGACATTGCTTCCGTTATCAAGGCAAAAACCTGATCCGTCAAAATCAACGGCATGCTCCAAATTGATCACAACACCCCGGTTACACTGATAGAAACGTGCGTCCATTTTCAGGGAGGTTATGAAGGAATCAAAGGACTGGCGGGTGACCATTTCCCTTTCACCGGCAGTGTGGATGTGAATCATGTGAGAAAAATGCTCTGCGTAGATTATTTTCTGGAAAGGAATCTGAATATTACTGCCGTTTACCTTAACATCTATGTATTTTCCAGAATCCGGGATGCGGGAAAGGATTTCATCTGCCAGTGCGGAAATATCATTTTCACTGTAGGGCTTTACAAGATAGTGCAGAGCCCGGACCTGAAATCCCTCTAAAGCATGGTCAGTGGAAGTTGTTGTAAAGATCAGCAGACAGTCTGTGTCTGATCTGCGAAGTTCTTTTGCGATATCAATTCCATTGGCTCCATTCATATAAATATCCAGAAACACTACAGTGAAAGGGTATTCTTTCGCTGTAGTGAGGAATGTTTCTCCATTTTCATATTCAAATATATCTGTATGGACATTGCGTCTGGAAAACTGAGATTCCAGTCTGTTTCGCAGCAGTGTCCGTTCGTCTGAAATATCATCAACAATTGCAATTTTCATAGTAGATCTTCCTTATATATATTTATAAAATTCCGCTTGCTGAGACTTTTTCATCTGTGTAATCTATAGCCGCAGACAGGCAAGTGGAGTAGTTATTTCAAAAACGCTCTGGTAACAGTATATCACAAAACAATATCACGGAGTTACAATTCGTGCTATTTTCTGTTGCTTCGTGACAGAATTGTTGAAATGATTTCTGCCTTTCTTATAATGAGAATAACAAATGAAAGTACCTTAAATGGAAAGGGAGGGGAGTGGTGTCGTGTATTGTATTGCCATATTGACTGACCAGGAACAGGAAGGACAAAAAAGTGCGGAATATATCAGGAATTACTGTACAGAGAAGCATGTCTTTCCACTGATTGAAATTTATCAGAAGCAGGAACAATTTTTTGCACAGACATTGAAAACAGTACCGACAGTGGTGTTTCTCGCATTACCGGGTGTGTCCGGCCTGAATGCAGCAGAACACCTTCGTTCGCTGTATCCGAAATGTGGAATTATCTGGTGCAGTGACCTTGATTTTTCGCTTCATGCGTTCAGACTGCGGATAGAATATTTTTTTATGAAACCTGTGGAAGAGCAGAAAATAAAAGAAGGTCTTTCCATCTGGTTTGAATGTAAAAAAGGAGGGGGCTATGAAAGAAAAGAAAGTAATTGATTACACCAGAACCTATCGAAGAATTGAGGCAGATAAAAAGAAATGTATTCTGTATATTGTCATACTGATCCTGCTTGGTTTTCTGCTTATGTGGACTCAGATCGATGATCTGACCAGGATGATCTGTAAGATATGTGCCGGTGTTTTAAAGAAATATGAACCGCATATGTATGTTGGAATCCGTTCAGAAACGTATCCTCTGTTTGGAAAAATCAGCTATCTCAGTGCAGAAACCGTATATCCGGGAATACAGATAAGCCTTATAAATGCAGGAATTTCTCTTGGAGTGATCATTCTGCTGGCGGGACTTCCATGGAAGGGTCGCCCTCTTGCTATATATCTGATTCTGTGCAGTGCGATTCATCTGATAAACAGTCTGTGGTTTGTGTTTGGGGAAAAATATTTTCCGTATACTTTAACCGTTTATTCAAAATTATATATGCTTCAGGAAATTGGCATATGGGTGATGTTTTTTGTTATGACAGTTATGGTCACCGGAATAATAGGAGACAGGGGAGTGATCTATAAGCTTTTGACACTTCTTGCGATAATGTTGTATTCCATTGTATTTGGGACCGTTCGCTATGCGATCTTTATCTGGCTGTTGTACAGATTTTCTGTGATCTATATGGCGTTTTTCTATTTTATGATAGGTCCTATGTTTGACTTTTTGTATCTGGTTATGATTTATGCAGTGTTTGTCAACCGCATGATCGGTGTTTACGATTCAAGAAAAGGAAAGGGGGTATGGAAATGGTCGTAGCTATTATGAAAGGTTATATTATTTTTGTTATTATTCTGATGCTTCTGTACACAGCCAGACATTTTTATTTTACAATTGTAAGACTTCTGGGCAGGCAGCGTCTCTATTACAATGATATTCTTACAGACAGGATGAAAAGTATTTCCGTACTGATTCCTATGCATAATGAGGAGCAGGTGCTTTCCAACGTGCTGGATTCTCTGCTGCAATGTGAGTATGACAGGGACAGACTTGAAATTATTCCGATTAATGATAATTCTATAGACCGCACAAGGGAAATGCTGGATGAATATCACAGAAAGTATGAGTTTATACGTCCCCTTCACAGAGACTGTCCGGACAGAGGAAAACCGGTGGGTCTGAATGATGCAATGAAGCTGGCAAAAGGAGAGATCATCATTGTATTTGATGCAGATTACAGACCTGCCAGAAACATGCTGAAACAGATTGCGCTGGGATTTGAGGATCCGCAGGTAGGTGCAGTCATGGGGCGGGTGATACCGTACAATACCAACACAAATATGCTGACCAGACTTATTAATCTAGAACGGTCCGGAGGATACCAGGTAGATCAGCAGGCAAGATATAACCTGAAAACAATTCCGCAGTATGGCGGGACAGTAGGAGGATTTCGCAAAGATTTTCTTTTAGAAACAGGTGGCTTTAATCCAAAGGTTCTGGCAGAAGATACGGAACTTACATATCGGCTTTTTACCAATGGATGGAAGGTTGTATACGCTAACTCGGCGGAATGTTATGAAGAGTCTCCGGAAAGCTGGAATGTGAGAGGCAGACAGATCAGACGCTGGTCAAGAGGTCATAATGAAGTATTGTTCCGCTATCTGATCCCTACGATCACAACTCCCTATATGGGACTGTTTCAGAAAATAGATGGCTTGTTTCTGCTTTTTATCTATGCGGTACCGGTATTTCTGCTGGTGGGATGGGTAGTTTCCCTTGGATTATTTTTCCTGGGTGAAATGCAGATATTCAGTGGCTGGTGGGTTATATTGTTTTTGGGAATTTATAATTCCCTTGGAAATTTTGCACCATTTTTTGAGATAGGTACCTCGCTTATCATAGACGGACTTCCAGGAGAGGCATTGCTTCTGCCTCTTATGATGTTTAATTTTTTCTTCTATATGTGGAATATCTCTCTGGGATTCTGGGATGCAGTGGTAGATACTGTTACCGGAAGAGGTGTGAAATGGGATAAAACAGTGCGGTTTACTGTGCAGAAAACGGAAAAGGAGGCTGAAAAATGAAAGTATGGATTTTGATTTTTGTCTGTATGTTCTCTATGCCTCTGTTGGTTGCAGTATTGCATTTCAGGATGAGAAAAGGGCAGATTCTGAAAATAAGGCAGGATTATGTGAAAAATGCCAGATATTTTGGAAGAAGCTTTTCTGCTCTGGTGGAAAAAGCCCTTCCGGAAATGAAGAATGGTATGATCATGCTTTCAAGACAGGAAAAGGTGTTGGAAACAGATGGAAAACAGGAGTTTGTGCAGCCTGAGATTGAGGATCTGGTCATTGCCAGAAATACCATCTTCTGTCCACAGCAAGAGGATTTACATTTCCAAAAAGAAATCTACAGAAAGTGGGACAGTTCCTTATACGATTATTTCCCGTGGGGATATAAAGGTGATAGAGGACATTATCCTGCAGGGAGATATTCACAGTGATGGAGCTGTGAGGATCATGGAAAATGCATCGGTGCTTGGAAATATTTTCGCAGAGAATGATATACTTCTGGAAAAAAATGCAACAGTGCTTGGAAACATTTTTACACAGGGCAACATTATATTTGAAGAAGGTGCCAGTGCAGGTCAGCCGGATAAGATTATTTCAGTTGTTGCCCGCGGAACAATAACTTTTTATGGAGGTAATAATGTTTATGGATATGTGGTTTCAGAGGGCGGTGGAAAAATTCTGAAATCGGACAGAGAGATATCTGGAGAGTATTGTTTTCCAAGAGAACCTGTTCATGAAGAAAAGATTACTTTCCGGGATCTGTCGGAATATGAAAATGTTGATTTTCAGGGATTTCGAGGAGATATATATGTAAAAGAAGCGATTATTCCTGAAGGTGCATCAGTCATTCCGAAGAGTCAGTTTTTTGAATGCAGAAGTCTTGAGAAGGTGTATCTGCCGGAGAGCGTTTCTGTTATTGAGGACTATGCATTTGCTGACTGTCATGTGCTGAAAGTACAGGAAAGCATAGAAAAGCTTTCGCTGAAATCTGTAGGGATATCAGCTTTCGAAAACTGTTATGCACTGGAATTTGTAAGTCTTCCGGATTCCCTGACTGTGATTGGAGGAGCTGCATTTGCGGAATGCGTGTCTGTTAATAAACTGATATTTTCAGACACCTCACTGTTAAAGAAAATAGGTGATCATGCTTTTCGCGGGTGTAGGAATCTGAAAGAGATATATCTGCCGGACAGTGTGGAATATGTGGGAGTCAGTGCATTCAGAGATTGTAGTTCTCTTGAACAGATTTCGGTATCAGAGAAAATAAAAAACCAGCCGGGTATTGCAGAATTAGAGAAAAATTGTCCAAACGCCAGGATCAGGTTCAGGGAGGTGAATTCAGTTGAAAAAGAATAAAACCGCAGAACTGTTTCTTGTTTTACTCATTTTGACCGTAATGTCTGTAGGAGTTTTTATCCTCCAGAATGGAATGGAAAAATTGCAGAATGTTAAGCAGCAAAGCGTATATGTTCCGGAAACAAGAGATTTGTATAATAATTATGGCTTAAAAAATGACCAGTCTCTTTCAAAAACCAAAATTCTGGAAACACAGGATCAAGTGATTTATACGGATCGTATCTTTAATATAAATCAGATTTCGGAGGATCATATTTCATATGCGGCAGATATTTTGAAAGCATTACAGAAAAAGAGTGGAAAAGATACTTATATTATGCCGATACCGGAAAGAGCAGTATTTGAAAGCGGATATGAAAATGAAAAGGAAAAATACAACAATTTTACAGAGAAACTGGAAGCCTCTTTTACAGATCCTTCTGTAGTTTTAAATCCGTTGTCTGAACTGGAGAAACATCAGTCTGAATATCTTTATTTCAGAACTAAAAATAGCTGGACAATGCGTGGGGCATTTTACGGGGCGCAGGTGATTTTTGGAGAACTTGGATATGATAAGGAAAACCTGAATGCTTACCGGGAATATGTTTTTGGAGTTTTTGATGGAAACCTTCTTTTGGAAGCGTCAGAAAAGTATACAGCAGACGAAATAAAGAAAGATATAACAGACATGGAACGGGATCCGTTCTATATTTATATCAATGGTTTAAATCCCAATTGCGAAGAATTGACCTTTGAAAATAAAGAAGGACAGAAGCAGACATTAAAAAGACAAATGATACAGTTTAATAGCAGCGGAAATCGGGCAGTTATCGGCACGGATTATGAGCATAGCATAGTGGAAGGAAGAGGAAAGGGACAGCGAAAGGGAAATCTTCTTCTTATTGCAGATACAAGAGGAAAGATGATGATCTCTTATCTTTCAGAGGTTTTTGAAAAGGTTTATGTGTCTAATATTTATGAGGATGCAGATCTGATACAGAATCTGGATGAAATACTGGAAAAATATAATATCGAATATATTGTATGGGCACAGGATGTTGCTGAAACAGGAAATATGTCCCATATGATGGCATTGAATCCACTTTTAAAGGAAGGGGGAATGTCTGATGTCAGAACTGATCCTTAAGGGAACTGACCTGTTTATGAAAAAAACTGGAAGTGCAGACAAGCTTCACATATGCGGAAATGCAGAAAGAATGCTATTTCTGATCATTGGAATTCTGCTTGTTTTTGTAGGAGCTAAGGTGTACCGTCTGATTGTTTCCTTCATAATGTTCTGGGGAGTGACGATTGCCCTATGTACTGTTATGAATGGAAAAACCGGATGGGGGACGATTGTAACAGCATTTACGATACTTGGATGTCTGATGGGATATATGGCATTTAAGTGGAAAACAGCAGATGCCATGATCCTGTCTGCTATGACTGCTGCGGCAGTTGTATGGATGTGTTATCCATTCTGGTGGGTTGCAGTTATTTTCGCTGCAGGAGCTGCAGTTGCAGCGGCTTTTTTTCCTCTGGAGGGAGCAATCCTTTCTTCTGTTGCAGTGGGAATGTGTCTTCTTTATGAAACGGGAGTCAGATACGTGGTTTTCCTGGTAGTATGTGGACTCCTGTTCCAGATAGTTCTGTTTGAACGAAAATCAGAGAGGGGGCGTAAGATTTGGAAACGGTTTTTCGTAAAGAAATCAAATATCTGATCAGCCGCGGAGAAGCCATGATTCTTCAACAGAAGCTGGATAGCATTATGGAAAGAGACATTCATGGAGAAAATGGCAGATACTTTATTAGATCTCAGTACTATGATTCCATAGACGATCAGGATTTATGGGATAATCTGGATGGAATGTATGAAAAAAGGAAGATCCGTTTAAGAATTTATTCACTGAATGATTTATCTGCAAAGCTGGAGTTTAAATGTAAAAACGGATTTGACGGAGTGAAATATTCTATACCCATCAGCCGTGAACAGGCACTTCGGATGGAACAGGGAGATGCGTCATTTCTTCTGGAATATGAAACAGAGCTGGCTATGAGACTGTATTTGCGGATTACACAGGGCTGTTATCGTCCGAAGACGATCATAGATTATCAAAGGCTGGCATTTGCTTATCCGGCAGGTGATGTAAGGATTACTTTTGATACAGATATCAGAGGGGCTTTATATCCATATGGTCTGTTTGAGAATGTGGGAACAGATGCGCTGGGAAGTACAGAGCAGGTACTGATGGAAGTAAAATATACAGGATTCCTGCCGGACATGATCGCAGAGATTTTGAAAAAAACAGATGAGCTGTCCACCAGCCACAGTAAATATTCCAGAGCCAGAATGAGATGGCTGTAAGTTTTGTATACGGCAGATTGGAAATAGTTGATAAACCGGATGCCGGGATTGGAGAAAGAGATGAGAGAATTTATTGTAGAAAATTTAACAAATACAGAAGCACTGAGCGTGACTGTGATTTTAATGAATAATATAATCGCACTGATTGTTTCCTTTTTTATTATGTTTATATATAAAATTTCTTATGTGGGAACTGCATACAGTAGGAAATTTAATATTTCAATCGGAACGATTACAATTATTACAGCTATGATCATGAGTATCATTAGTAATAATATTGCATTATCCCTTGGTATGGTTGGTGCTCTTTCTATCATAAGATTTCGTACTGCTGTAAAGGATGTAAGAGATGCTACATATATTTTCTGGGCAATCGCAGCAGGTATTGGCTGTGGTGTATCTCAGTATGCGCTTATTGTTATTGGTTCAGCTTTTTTACTTCTTTTTCTTATTATTACAAGGAAAGGGTTCACATCTTGTAATAAACTGATGGTTGTTCAGGGAACACCTGACTGCTTACATAAAACAGAGGCAGCAGTAGACAGCTTTTTTTCTGGAAAAGTACATATTTCTATGAGAAATGTTACAGAGAACAGCTTTGAACTGGTCTATTCTATTGGAGAGGGAATTCTGGATAATGCTGCAAAACAAAATCAGATGGATATTTCAGAGAAACTGATTAAAATTGATGGTGTGAAAAGGGTAAATATAGTTGACCAGAAGGATGAACTTTCGCAGTAAAAAGGCTGCTTGACAGAGAGGTGATGCTATGAAAAGGATAGGACGTATCCTTTTATGTATTCTGATGATAACAGTTCTCTTTGGAATATCCATTATGGGAAATTTTGTTGTAAAGTCAGAAAATAAGTCAAAGGAAAAAAAGAGAACTGCTATCACGAAAGAAGAAATGAAGGAGTGGGCTGCACCGGACGAAGAGACGCTGAAATATTATGATCTGGGAAAGTTCTCTACTACACTTCCGGTAATCTATATGAATACAAAGGGCCAGCAGATCCTGAAGGAAAATGTAATCTGTGGAAATATTGCTTTGTTGGATGGAAACGAAGAGGCACAATCTGTTTCTGCGGTTCCCAATTCTATATATCGTGCTACGATTAAATACAGAGGTGCCTCTTCTTATAGTAAATTTGATAAAAAACAATATCGCATTAAGTTTTACAAAAATAGTAAAGAGAATGAAAAAAAAGTGTCACTTGCAGGAATGGGAGCAAACAGTGAATGGGTGTTAAATGGTCCTTATCTTGATAAGACACTGATCAGAAATAAATTGGTATATGATCTGGCAAGAGAATTAAATGGATGGGCTCCGGACACTCGGTTTGTGGAATTGTTTGTCGATGGAAAGTATCAGGGAGTTTATCTGGCGGTAGAACCTGTAACAAACGGAGAAAGCAGATTGCGTCTTGCAGAATTTGGTCTGTTGTCGGGAGAAACTGCATATGTGGTAAACAGAGACAGGATCGATACGGGAACTGAAGAAATAGAAACATGGGGAAAGACGAAAGGATATACCTATAACGCTCTGTATATAAGATATCCATCAAAAAATAAAATAACGGAAAAACAAAAAGAATATATAAAAAATGATATCTCTGAATTTGAACAGGTTCTATATGGAGAGAATTTCAAGGATAAAAGAAGCGGCTATCAGGAATACATCGATATGGATAATTGGGTAGATTATTTTATTATCAATGAATTTGCCATGAATTATGATGCTGGTAATCTTTCTACTTATGTGTATAAAGAACTGGGAGGAAAGCTACAACTTGCTGCATGGGATTTTAACAATGGATTTGATAATTATCAGTGGTTTCATACAGAAACAGATCGTCTTTATACAGTGGAAAATTCATGGTTTGACAGGCTGTGGCAGGACGAAAATTTTAGAAAACATGTCTGTGAAAGATATGTGCAGCTGCGTAAAACCACACTATCTGATGAACATATTGCTGACAAAATAGCATCTTATCAGGAGGAACTGGGAGATGCTGTGGACAGAAACTTTAAAGTGTGGGGATATTCTTTTAATGAGGTTCTGTTGGCCGGAACTACTAAGGAGGGCACGTCGAGAGATATCAGAAGCTATGAAGAAGCTATGAAACAGCTGACAGATACTATCCGCGAAAGACTGGCGTATCTGGATAAAGAACTGGGAGGAAATTGAGAATGAAAAAAGTACTGGTGATTTTCGGAACAAGACCGGAAGCAATTAAAATGTGCCCTCTTGTCCTGGAGCTGAAAAAAAGTGAAAAACTGGAAACGTTGGTGTGTGTTACAGGACAGCACAAGGAAATGTTGAAGCAGGTTCTCGATATTTTTAAAGTGGTTCCGGATTATGATATGGCGATCATGAAAAAAGGGCAGGACCTTACGGATGTGACAACGGCTATTCTTACAGGAATGAGGGAAATCCTGAGAAAAGAAAAACCGGATATTGTACTGGTCCATGGAGATACATCGACTGCATTTGCCGCATCGCTGGCTGCATTTTATCAGCAGATTCCGGTAGGACATGTGGAAGCGGGACTTCGAACTTATAATATGAAATCTCCCTATCCGGAAGAATTTAACAGGCAGGCCATCGGACTTACTGCCAGACTGCATTTTGCACCGACTCAGAAAGCAGCGGATACACTGCTGAAAGAGGGTAAGGATCCAGAGCAGATTTTTGTCACAGGAAATACAGGAATTGATGCTCTGCACTATACGGTGCGAAATGATTTTTATCACCCGGAGATAGAATGGGCAAAGGACAGCAGGCTGATTGCTGTGACGGCACACAGAAGAGAGAATCTGGGAGAACCTATGCGTGATATGTTCCGGGCTATACACAGGATCGTGGAGGAATTCACAGATGTGAAGGTTATTTATCCAGTACATTTAAATCCGCTGGTCAGAAAAATCGCAGATGAAGAATTCGGTGGATGTGAGAGAATACACCTGATCGAACCACTGGATGTGGTAGAATTCCATAACCTGATGAAAGCCAGTTATCTGATCATGACAGACAGTGGAGGAATTCAGGAAGAAGCGCCTGCGTTGGGAAAACCAGTACTGGTCATGCGGGATACAACAGAACGTCCGGAAGGGGTGGAAGCAGGAACCTTAAAGCTTGCAGGCACGAAGATGGATGATATATACAGAGAATGCAGGAAGCTCCTTACAGAACCAGAGATTTACAGAAGGATGAGTGAGGCCAGAAATCCTTATGGTGATGGAACTGCAAGTATCAAGATCAGAAAAATCCTGGAGGATATAGATGCATGAGCATAAACAAAACCAATGCAAAAGAAAAGTGAAAAATCGAAAGAACGTGGTGGGACTTATTATATTTTGCATAACTGTGGGGATTGTATTTTTGTATGCTTATTATCAGAATCTGAGAAAAGAAATAGATGCCCGTCAGAAATGGCTGGAAACAGTCCTGATCGGAGAAAAAAGGTGGATTCTTGAGAACCAGGGCTCTGAGGGTGAAATCTATATGAATGGAAGTGAAGCCGGAGATGTTAATCCATACTTTGCATGTATGGCTGCACTGGGGCTTTTGGCAGAAACAAAGAATTGTCCCATCACGGAAACAGAGAAAAAAGCTGTCGGCAGGTATCTGGACTGGCATACCGGGATTTTGCTGGAAACAGATGGGAAAATGGGAATCTACAGGAAAGAGAGTGGAAAACTTATTTATAAAGAAAAGGTTGATTCCGAAGACGGATATCTAGGTATGTATCTTTTCCTTATGGGAAAATACCTGGAAAAGACAGAAAATACAGATTTGCCGGAATACTGGAAAAAAGGAATCAGCCTTGCATTAAACAAGATTCAAAGCCTGATGCGGGATGGAATCACACAGGTCTCAGAAGAAAATACAACCGCTTATCTGATGGATAATCTGGAAGTATGGAAAGGTCTGCACGAATTGGAACTTGCAGGACTGGAAGATACACAGGCAATCAGTGAAATGCGTAAAAAGATACAGGCGCAGATAGAAAATATATTCTGGGATGATGCGAATCAAAGATGGAGAATTATTGGAAACAGTGATCTGTATGATCAGACAGAATTTTATCCGGATGGTGTTGCTCAGATTTATCCGCTGATCTATGAATTTCCGGTAAAAGAGAAGAAAAAGCAAAAGATATTATATGATCAGTTTACGGAAAAGTTTCAGTGGCAGAAATTGAATAAAAAAAGAAATGACTTTTTGTGGGCAATGACAGGAATGGCTGCCGCGCAGATGGGAGATATCAATAACCTTGTGGAATTAATAGGAAATTATGAAACAGAATACTGTGAGAATCGAAAATATCCGCTTTACACAGGCGAAGCGGGATGGATATGCATGGAATGTGAGAAATTGTATAGATTATATGAAAGAAAAATAAAAATAGGATTTATACTGTGTGCATGATTGCGGGGGCGCGGATGTCTAAAATGAACCTGTCAGAAACTGTGACTGCTGTGAGATAAACCAGAAGTCGTTGTCGTAAAATGTGGTAAGAAAATCGAGTGCGAAAGAGAATGTTATGCCATGTACAGCTCGGAAAAGAGTTCCCTCGCTGTAGGGCTGTCGCCATATAAAATAGCAAAAAAAGACGCCTTTGCAGGGCGTCTTTTTTCACCATTTTGCATGGCTTGTAGCGTTCACAAATTCTTCACAAAATAATTAGCACTCACATCTTGTTATTACAGCGTAGCTTTTGTCTTAGTTCATAGAGTGCCGTAAAGTGCCTATTTACAGGCTTTTCACGGGTTTTATGAATTTATCATATTTCATCAAAAATCGTCAATATACAAAAAATTGGTGTCAAAATTGGTGTCAAATAACCTTAATTTGAGATTTTGATGAGCAACACATCAGTATAAAAAATTGAATATTTTATAGATTATGGAACGCCTAAAATGACGTTCCTTTTCTATTTTCAGCCGTTCTTATTGGACGGCTATTTTATCACCCAAAATGAAAGGAGCATTAGATTTATGAAAAAGACATGGAAACGATTGTGTACGGGCTTCTTAGCTCTTGCAACTGTCGTTACTGCTTTACCGACTACACCCGTCCATGCAGAAAGTAAGCAATACTGGACGGAAAGTGCAGAGCGTGTCGGTATCATTGAAAAAGTAATGAATGACGGTTCTATCGGTTCGACATTCAATGAGGGTTATATGAAAGTCGAGGACGAAACTGCCTATTGTATTGACATCAATACAGATTTTAAGAATGGTTACAAGACCAGAGCTGACGCAAGCTCACGCATGAGTGCCGATCAGATTTCAGATGTGGCGTTATCTTTAGAGTATGTCAAACAGTATGGCGAAGCTCACAAGGAATTTAACTACAAACAAGTCTATCTGTTGGAACAATGTGTCGTCTGGCAGAGATTGAGCGTACATCTTGGCTGGCAATGTGATAACGTGCGAGCTTCTTATGATGAAATTCCAAAGGCAACGCAGGACGAAGTTTTCTCTGGTGCAAGAGCCTTTGTCAAAGAGAATAAAGAACGCTATGAATGTGGCGGTTATATCTACTCTGGCGAGGGGCAGGAATTGGGACAATTCTGGGCGAAGCTGAATGTCGGAAATGCGAAACTGCAAAAGACTTCCAGTAATACCAGCATTACAGACGGTAACGGGAATTACTCTATCGCTGGTGCGACCTATGGTGTCTTTTCTGATAAGGACTGCACGAAACAGCTTGCCACCCTTACGACTGATGAAAACGGAAATACAGATATTGCAGAGGTAAAAGCAGGCACAGTCTATATCAAGGAATTATCCGCACCAGCAGGATATAAAGTGGATAAGACAATCTATCCATTAACAATCAAAGCTGGCGAAACAGCAACTTTGAATGTATCAGATACACCAAAAGTAACGGACACTTTGATTGAGCTTTTCAAGATTGATATGGAAACACAGAAAGACAATCCGCAAGGGAACGCTTCTTTAGCAGGTGCGGAATTTACATGGAAGTATTATGCAGGCTTCTATAATAAAGACAATCTCCCTGCCAAAGCTACTCGTACATGGGTTACAAAGACAATCGCTGAAACAGATAGCGACGGGACAACTCACTACATTACAAAATTAGCGGACGCATACAAGGTATCTGGCGATAGCTTCTATATGCAGGACGGCAAGGCGGTTCTTCCACTTGGAACGCTAACCGTTGAGGAAACGAAAGCTCCAAACGGCTACTTGTTAGAGGGTGCATATATGCAGGCTGGCGATAAGTCCGAACAGATTAAGGGCTTATATGTAACACAGATTACCGAGGACGGCGACCTTGCCGTATTATCTGGAAGTAACCAGTTTTCCGTATCAGACAAGGTTATCCGTGGCGGTGTCAAAATTCAGAAACGAGATTTAGAAACGGGCGATACAAAGCCACAAGGAAGTGCCACTCTGAAAGATACTGTCTTTGACATCATTTCCTTAAATGATAATTCTGTTTTGGTTGAGGGCAAGCTATATAAGAAAAATGAAGTCGTAAAAACTATTCGTACAGATATTGAGGGTATCGCTTCTACTTCTTCTGACCTCTTACCTTATGGAAAATTCCGTATTGTTGAGAGTGAAGCTCCCGACGGTTACTTAACTGACGGTGCAAAACCGATTGATTTTACAATCACAGAAAATGGAAAAATCGTGGACTTAACCGACGAAGCTCATTCTATCTACAATCAGATTAAGCGTGGAGATATTGAGGGTGTAAAAATCGGTGCAGGCACACATAAGCGTCTTGCTGATGTTCCTTTTAGGATCACAAGCAAGACAACGGGCGAAAATCATGTTGTGGTAACTGATGATAACGGGCAGTTTTCCACTTCTGCTGACTGGGCTTCTCATAAGCACAATACAAACGCAGGCAAGACCAGTGAGGACGGTGTGTGGTTTGGGACTTCTGAACCAGACGACAGCAAGGGGGCATTACCTTATGATACCTACATCATTGAAGAATTACGCTCTGATAGTAACAAAGGCTTTGAACTTATCCCACCTTTTGAAATCGTGGTATCAAGAAATAACCTTGTGATTGATTTAGGAACGCTAACTGATGAATACGAAAAAGAAATCTCTATTCATACCACAGCGACCAGCAAAGACGGCGAAAAGACTATCCTTGCAGGAAAAGAGGTTACAATCGTTGATACTGTCAAATTAGACGGACTTACAAAAGGCACAAAGTATCAGTTGAAAGGCTGGCAGATGTTAAAGGAAGAAAACGCCGAGCTTATCATTGACGGGAAACGTGTAGAAAACGATTATACCTTTGTCGCTGATGATGAAGAAATGAAAGTGGAAATTTCCTATACATTCAATGCGTCTGCTTTAGGTGGCAAAAACCTTGTTACCTTTGAAGAATTATATGATTTCAGCAATCCAGACGAACCCGTAAAAGTTGCAGAACACAAAGACATTG